>ODAI012768863.1_pt1 | contig 59421 bp, 26 predicted proteins | sample 1539321 | NCBI WGS metagenome assembly ODAI01 (sample SAMN02144231, study PRJEB22623) | gut metagenome | biome: sheep rumen | host: Ovis aries | place: New Zealand | reverse complement strand
TTCTTGCTTGTATACTTTCGTATTACCTTTAAATATTTAAGTCTTTCTTCGTCTTTTTGCCTTTCTGTACTTTTTTAAAGTTATTACTCGTTACTAATCTCCGTCATTTCGCTTACGCAAAATGACTTATCTTATTAACTTTCTATGCAGTTGTCAATCTTCAAGTCGTCGCTGCTTCGGCAGCGTCTCACACGGGGTCTCCCTTGCGTGAGCCTATTTATAATACCATACGGCAAATTTAATGTCAAGCATTTTTCTGAAGTTTTTTCATTTTTTTAAAAATTTTTTTCAGCGCCGTCTTTACCGTCTCTATATTATATATTGATTATTATTTCCCCTCGGATTTGCCGTATAAGATTTCCCGCACGAAGTTTTCGTATTCTTCTTTCGTCATATGATAAAAGGGATTATCTTCTTTGCGGTATAAATTGATTATTTTAAGCCCTTTCTTCTCTGCGTACCTTAAGAACTGTTTAGAGGAACTTGAAACTGCGTCTTTATCTATACAGCATATAAGAGTATCGCACTCGTCCAACATATGCTTAATGCTTTCGGTTATTCTTCTTTTAAAATGGACGTTTTCGACGTCGTAAACGATTGTTTCCACGTCGCCGTACAACTGAACGCCGAAATTGCTCGTTTGGGATAACTGTTTATAAGACGTAAAAACCACCTCTATTTTAATTTGGGGGTGTAATTTGACAGCGGCACGACAAGTCCGCAATGCCAAACCGTCAAACTCGCCGCGAGTTCCCATAATAAAATTTTTGCAACCGTCTGCGATTTGCTCCTCAACGGCGTCTTTAATGCGCCCCTCAACTTCTTTATGAACGTGCCTATGCCCTAAAAACGCGGTTTTTCTTACCATATAATTACCTCAACGTAATATGCGACAAAATTTCCCCGCGCCGAGCGTATAATAAAAAGATGCCGCCCTCAAACGAGAACGGCACCGTAGAACATACCACCCGCTTGAGCGCCAACCCTATTCACAAAAATCTAAGCATAAATATCTACGATAGTAAACCGAAAGTATATAAGGCAAAGAATTGTAAATCGGGGGTATGATTCTACCCTCGTTTTTACCTTATTATACTTTCTTTATACTTATTGTTTGATTTTTTGTGAATTATTCCGCTCTAACGAAACAACTCGGGTTGGCAAGTATATTGTAGCATTATTTCGCGAATTAGTCAAATAAAAAAATCGTATAAAAAATAACCGCCTTTCTCTTCGGAGTCGGGCGGTCGTTTTTTTAATTACACTATTTGTTTATTTGTTATCTACTCGTTTCGCGGTTTTGCAAGAGGCGATAAGCATTATCCGTATCTCCTTGCATTTTTCGCTTAATTCTTTATAAACGGTTTCTTTTATATAATCAGTTTTATAAAGAAGTTCCAGCCAGTATCCCGTTTCGCTCGCCTCTTTTAAGGCTATTTCTAATTTGGAAATAAAATCTTTTTTGCCTTGCGCGTAATTTGCCTCATATACGTTTGCGCCGATTGACGTACCGCTCCGCCCTATCTGGTTTGATATTACGGTTTCGTGTTCCTCTTTAAGAATTTTCACAAGTTTGACGATTTGTACCGAAAAGTCCATTGATAAATCACGAAGTTTTGACCCTGACATTTTATACACCTCTTTTGTGATGTTTGTGCCGTCGGCACAAGCGATGCTATGCCGCTTGGCATAGTGATGTTGCGACGATGTCGCAGTGATGTGATGCGTTCCTCGCCCACTCGCGAAGCGTACATCACTTGGCATAGCCAAACATCACGCGTGAAACGCTCATCACGTTCCGCGGTTGCGGAACACATCGGTCAAAAAAACGTGATTTGTTTGCCAAATCACGTTTTTTTGATGGAGGCGCCACCCGGATTTGAACCGGGGCATGAAGGTTTTGCAGACCTTGGCCTTACCACTTGGCTATAGCGCCTTTTTTTCGGGTTTGCGGCTTTTTCTCTCGCCGCTTTTATACTATATCAAAAATTTTAAATTTTTGCAAGTGTTTTATTCTACTTTATGCGATTTTTAATTTTTTCGTGCGACGGAATTTCGTTTTATACGAAATTCCGTCGCCGTTTCGCTGAATTTTACTCTCCTACAGCCTCGTCCTCTTCTTCCTTTACCGCCGCCGAACTGTATTGCGGAGTTAAATTCTTGTACTCCCTTACTCCAGTTCCGGCAGGTATCAGTTTTCCGATTATTACGTTCTCCTTTAAGCCGATAAGCGGATCAATCTTGTTGTGGATTGCCGCGTCGGGCAATACCTTTGACGTCTCTTGGAACGACGCCGCCGATAAGAAGGATTCCGTCGCAAGCGCCGCTTTCGTTATTCCGAGAAGTATTCGCTTTGCGTGCGCAGGCTCGCCGCCGCGCTCTAAGACCTTGCCGTTCTCTTCTTCAAACGTCAGCATATCGACGTATTCGCCCGGTAAAAAGCCCGTGTCGCCGCTCGAAAGCACTCTTACCTTTCTGAGCATTTGGTTGACGATTATCTCGACGTGCTTGTCGTTTATATCAACGCCTTGGCTGCGGTATACAGACTGAACTTCCCTTAAAATATAGTCCTGTACTGCCTTGAAACCGCGAGTCTTTAATATCGTTTGCGGGTTGACGGATCCGCCCGTAAGCACCGTGCCTGCCTCGACCAAATCGCCGCTCTTGACTTTAAGATCCGCCGAGAACGGTATCGGATAGTCTTTTGTGGAACTCGTTCCGCCGTCTTCCGACTTGACGTAAACGTGTCTTACGCCGTCCTTTTCCTGAACGTCTACGACGCCCATGTTTTCGCAGACTACCGCCTCGCCTTTCGGTCTCCTCGCCTCGAAAAGTTCTTCTACTCTCGGGAGACCTTGAGTTATATCGCCCGCAGACGCTATACCGCCCGTATGGAAGGTACGCATCGTAAGTTGCGTACCCGGTTCGCCTATGGACTGAGCCGCGATTATTCCGACCGCCTCGCCGAGTTGTACCGGCAAAGAGTTACTCATGTTCTTGCCGTAGCACTTAGCGCAGACGCCGTACTTGGACTTACAAGTAAACGTACTTCTTATAACTACCTTTTCTATTCCGGCTTTGATTATCTCTTTCGCCTTGTCCTCGGTAATCATTTCGTTCGCGGGGACGATTATCTCGCCCGTCGTCGGGTTGATAACGTCTTTCGACGCAAATCTGCCGTTTATTCTGTCCTCGAGACTCTCGATAACTTCGCCTTTCGGTCCTTTTATCGCCTCGATCTCCATACCCTTGGTGTCGCCGCAGTCCTCTTCTCTTATAATCACGTTGTGCGAAACGTCTACGAGCCTACGGGTAAGGTAACCGGAGTCCGCCGTCTTAAGCGCCGTATCCGCCAAACCTTTACGTCCGCCGTGCGAGGAAATGAAGTATTCGAGTACCGACAAGCCCTCGCGGAAACACGAACGAACGGGAATTTCGATTATCTTGCCGTTCGGGTTGGTCATAAGACCGCGCATACCCGCAAGTTGCTTTATCTGGTCGATAGAACCACGCGCGCCCGAATCCGCCATCATCCAAATAGGATTGAATTTGCGGAGGGTAAGTTGTAAGACGTTGGATACGTCCGAGGTCGCTTTAGTCCAGGTCTCGACGACGGCTTTATAACGTTCGTCGTCGGTTAAAATACCTCTCTTGAACTTCTTCTCTATGCCGATAACTTCTTTGCCGGCGTTTTCGATGATCTCTTTCTTGCCCTCGGGAACCTGCATATCGAATACCGAAGTCGTTATCGCCGCTACGGTAGAATATTTATAGCCCAAAGACTTGATATAGTCGAGCGTTTCCGCCGCGCAGACCGAGCCTTTCGCTTTAAAGCACGCGTCTACGATCTTTTTGAGTTGGCTCTTGCCCACGAGGAAGTTGATTACGAACTGCAAATAACTGTCGGGGTCGTCCGCACGTCTTTCCGTGAACTTCGATCCGGTTATGTCCTGCGGAATACCTTGGTTGAAGATTATTCTGCCCGCAGTCGTCTTTATTATGCCGGTATGCTCCGAACCGTCGGGAAGAGTAACCGTTCTCTTGACGTAGATCTCGTCCTGACTCCAGAGTTGTTTGGTCTGATACGCCATGAGCGCCTCGTCGCACGACGAGTATACGCCCGGCTCGTAAAGCGTCGCTATGACGCCGCCGTTTTCGCCCTCTTTGGTAAGACGGCATTTTACGATAACCGTCTTTACTTCGCGGACGCTCTTTCCGTATACTTTATCCTTGTCCTCTTTGACCGTTACCACTCTTTCGTCGGTCTCGATCTCGGACGGGATAAATCTGATGTTCTTTTCGTCTACGAATACCGTTCTTTCCTTGCCGTTTTCGTCGGTTTCGGTCTTAATAACGTATTCGGTGTTCTTCTCGTCGTAGTACTTGCCCTCTTCCTTTCTCGTGATAGTGAGGTAGTAGCAGCCGAGTACCATATCCTGCGACGGAGACATTACCGGCTTACCGTCGGAAAGTTTCAAGATGTTGTTGGAGGCAAGCATTAAGAATCTCGCTTCCGCCTGAGCCTCTATGGAAAGCGGAACGTGAACCGCCATCTGGTCGCCGTCGAAGTCGGCGTTGAACGCGCCGCAGACGAGCGGGTGGAGTTTTATCGCTCTGCCCTCGATAAGTACCGGCTCGAACGCCTGTATCGAAAGTCTGTGAAGGGTCGGGGCGCGGTTTAAAAGTACCGGGTGGTCTTTTATTACGTCCTCCAAAATATCCCAAACGCAGGGTTTCATACGCTCTACGGTTCTCTTCGCGCTCTTGATGTTGTGGCAGATGTTCTGCTCGACGAGTTTCTTCATTACGAACGGCTTGAAGAGTTCTATCGCCATTTCTTTGGGAAGTCCGCACTGATAAAGTTTGAGTTCCGGACCTACGACTATAACCGAACGACCGGAATAGTCTACACGCTTACCGAGAAGGTTCTGACGGAAACGGCCTTGCTTGCCGCGGAGCATTGCGGACAAAGACTTCAAGTCTCTGTTGCCCGCGCCGGACACCGCTTTGCCGCGTCTGCCGTTATCTATAAGCGCGTCTACCGCCTCTTGGAGCATTCTCTTTTCGTTTCTTATGATTATCTCGGGTGCGCCGAGGCTCATAAGTCTCTTTAAACGGTTGTTTCTGTTGATTACCCTGCGGTATAAGTCGTTTAAATCGCTGGTTGCAAATCTGCCGCCGTCGAGTTGGAGCATCGGACGAAGGTCGGGCGGGATTACCGGGATAACGTCCAATATCATCCATTCGGGACGACTCTCGCTCTTTCTGAACGCCTCGATTATGTCGAGACGCTTGATCGCCTTTACGCTCTTTTGGCTGTCCGGATTTTCGGTGACTAAGCGCTTTAATTCCTCGCTTTCTTTGTCGAGGTCGATCGCCATAAGGAGTTCCTTTATCGCCTCGGCGCCCATGCCGACTTTAAAAGATTTCTCGCCGTACTTCTCGCAAGCCTCGCGATATTCTCTGTCGTTGATGACTTGTTTATACTCGAGGTCGGTCGTCCCCGGATCCAAAACGACGTAGCAGGCAAAGTAGATTACCTGTTCGAGTTGTTTCGGACCCATATCCACTAAAAGTCCTATCCTCGACGGTACGCCCTTGAAATACCAGATATGCGAGACGGGAGCGGCAAGTTCGATATGCCCCATTCTCTCTCTTCTTACTTTGGCGCGGGTTACTTCTACGCCGCATTTCTCGCAGATTATGCCCTTATATCTTATTCTTTTATATTTACCGCAATGGCATTCCCAGTCCTTGGTAGGTCCGAATATCCTTTCGCAGTAAAGACCGTCTCTCTCCGGTTTTTGAGTTCTGTAGTTGATAGTCTCGGGACGGGTTACCTCGCCGTAAGACCACTCTCTTATTTTCTCGGGAGACGCTACGCTTATTTGTATCGCGTTGAAATTGTTGAGTTCAAACATATTCTTTCCTCCCCGTTTTTATTCCTCGTCGCCGTCGAAGTCGTCGAGGTCGTCGAAGTCGTCGAACATCTCTTCCGAATTGAAGTCCTCGTCGGCTGCGAACACGTCGTCGTTTATATCCTCGAATATCGAATCGTCTTCGTCCGCGTCCGTCTGCTCTTCGGCGCTTTCAAGCCCGAGATCGACGTCGTCGATACTCTCTTTCTCCGCTATCCTTACCGGATAATCGTTCTCGCCGTCGTCGGTTAAATCTTTGAGGTTGATCTCTTCGTTGTTCTCGGTAAGAACTTTCATGTCGAGCGCTAAACTCTGGAGTTCTTTAAGGAGTACCTTGAACGATTCGGGGATTCCCGGCTCGGAAAGGTTGCTACCCCTTACTATCGACTCGTAAGTCTTTACCCTGCCGACTATATCGTCGGATTTTACCGTCAATATCTCTTGGAGTATGTGCGACGCGCCGTAAGCCTCGAGCGCCCACACTTCCATTTCGCCGAATCGCTGTCCGCCGAACTGTGCCTTACCGCCGAGCGGTTGCTGCGTTACGAGCGAATACGGTCCTACCGAACGCGCGTGGATCTTATCGTCTACCAAGTGGTGGAGTTTTATCATATACATGTATCCCACGGTTACGCGGTTTTCAAACGGTTCGCCCGTTCTGCCGTCGTAGAGTTGGATCTTGCCGTCCACGTCGCCGTAAGGATTGACGAAGTGATTTTCTTCCAAAAGTTCCCTTATATCCGCCTCGGACGCGCCGTCGAATACCGGCGTCGCTATCTTCCAGCCGAGTTGTTTACATACGAGCGAAAGGTGTACTTCGAGTACCTGTCCTATGTTCATACGCGAGGGAACGCCGAGCGGGTTCAAGACTATCTGGAGCGGCGTTCCGTCCGCTAAGAACGGCATATCCGCCTCCGGAAGTATTCTCGAAATAACGCCCTTGTTTCCGTAACGTCCCGCCATTTTGTCGCCGACGGAGATCTTACGCTTTTGCGCTATATATACTCTCACGAGTTTGTTTACGCCGGGCGAAAGTTCGTCCTTGTTCTCTCTCGTGAATATCTTTACGTCTACTACTATTCCGCCTTCGCCGTGAGGTACGCGGAGAGACGTATCTCTTACTTCTCTCGCCTTTTCGCCGAAGATCGCCCTTAAAAGCCTTTCTTCGGGAGTAAGTTCGGTCTCGCCCTTAGGCGTTACTTTACCTACGAGAATATCGCCGCTGGTTACCTCCGCGCCGATCCTTATGATGCCGTCGCTGTCGAGGTCTTTGAGCGCGTCGTCGCCGATGTTGGGTATATCGCGCGTTATCTCTTCTTCGCCGAGTTTGGTCTCGCGGCACTCTATCTCGTGTTCTTCTATATGGATAGACGTGAACACGTCGTCGCGGACGAGTTGCTCGGATAAAAGTATCGCGTCCTCGTAGTTATAGCCTTCCCACGTCATGAAACCTATCAAAATGTTTCTGCCGAGGGCAAGTTCGCCGTCGCAAGTCGCCGGACCGTCGGCAAGTATCATGTCTTTATGGACTTTGTCCCCGACTTTTACTATCGGTTTTTGGTTAAGGCAAGTGCCTTGGTTCGACCTCTCGAATTTCTTTAAGGTATATACCCTGTCCGTTCCCGTCGTAGTGCCGTCGTCCTCGGTTACCACTATTCTGTCCGCCGACGCGGATTTTACCACGCCGTCGTTCTCGGCAAGTATCATTACGCCCGAATCGTGCGCGATGGTCGCCTCTATTCCCGTACCGACGATAGGCGTTTCCGGCTTGATGAGCGGAACTGCCTGACGTTGCATGTTAGAACCCATGAGCGCGCGGTTCGTGTCGCAGTTCTCGAGGAAGGGTATGAGCGCCGTCGCAACCGATACGAGTTGGTTGGGCGCGACGTCCATATAGTCTATCATTTCTTTGGGAAGTTCGGTTATCTCGTCTCTTCTGCGGCAGGATACACGCTCGTTTATAAAGCAGTCGTTCTCGTCGAGCGGCTCGTTCGCCTGCGCCACGATATGCCTATCCTCTTCGTCCGCCGTGAGGTAATCAACTATATCCGTTACTTTTCCGTTTATAACGCGCCTATATGCGGATTCGATGAAACCGTATTCGTTTACTTTCGCATAAGCCGAAAGCGAAGTTATAAGACCGATGTTCGCGCCTTCGGGCGTCTCTATCGGACACATTCTGCCGTAATGCGTGTAGTGAACGTCTCTGACTTCGAACGTCGCTCTGTCGCGGTTAAGTCCGCCGGGACCCAACGCCGAAAGTTTACGCTTGTGAGTGAGTTCCGCTATCGGGTTCGTCTGATCCATGAACTGCGAAAGTTGCGACGAGCCGAAAAATTCTTTTATCGCGCTCGATACCGGACGAACGTTTATAAGCCCTTGCGGCGAAACCTCTTTCGGGTCCTGCGTGGACATACGCTCTTTTATTACTCTTTCAAGTCTCGCGATACCTATGCGGAATTGGTTTTGCAAAAGTTCGCCGACGGAGCGCACGCGGCGGTTGCCGAGATGGTCGATATTGTCGCAAGTGCCTATTTCGTAGTTGAGGTCGGAGTTCAAAGACACCGTCGCCACTATGTCGTCTACCGTTATATGTTTATGATTAAGTTTGTCTATAAGCGGTTTAACGTTCTTTTTCTGCTCGGGAGTAAGTTTCTCCAAAGCCTCGCCGCTCTCTAAAATATCGAAGAAAGCGCGGCACGCAAATACGAATCTTCTTCTCGATTCTTTGCGCTTTTCGGCGTTTTTGACGTCCTCGGGCTTTAAGTTGTCGCCAACTACTTCTTCGGTATAGAACAATGCGTTTATCTCGTCTATATGCGCGTCGGCTACCTCTTCGACGGAGGAAGTCTTAACCTCTTCGGCTATTTGCTTTGCGAATTTGTAGTTGGGGTAATGTATGGTCTCGATAAGCCCGAAAGGTCTCGGAGATACGCCCGTTACCGCCGTAAAATCTACCGCGTTGTTCGCGATTATCTTGTGCTTTTCGCCGCTCGCGGTCAAAACGTATACTTCGTTTACGCCCGCATTCTGGATCTCTTTCGCCTTTTCTTCGGTTACGATCTCGCCCGCTTTCGCTAAAAGTTCGCCGTCCTCGCTGATTATATCTTCGTATAATTTGCAGCCGGCAAGTCTCGCGCCCATATTAAGGCGCTTGTTGAATTTATAACGCCCGACCCTCGCGCAGTCGTAACGCCTCGGATCGAAAAACGTATTCTTTATATGTTGATGTACGGCGTCCTCCGTCGGAATTTCGCCCGGACGAAGTCTTCTGTATAACTCGAACAAGCCCTCGCCTTGGGTTTTCGCCACGTCCTTTTGATAGGTAGCCGCAATCATCGGGTCGCCGGGGAATAAATCGGCAAGTTCCGCGTCCGAACCGAAACCGAGCGCGCGGAGAAGTACGGTCGCGGTAAGTTTACGCGTCCTGTCTACCTTTACCCAAAGCACCCCGTCGGCGTCCTGCTCGAACTCGAGCCACGCGCCTCTGTTCGGAATTACCGTAGTCGCGAACATCTTCCTGCCCGTCTTGGCGTATGCGAAATCGTTATATACGCCCGGCGAACGCACGAGTTGGGATACGATTACCCTCTCCGCTCCGTTTATGATGAACGATCCGTTCGCCGTCATCTTCGGAAGTTCGCCCATAAACACTTCCTGGTCCATTATCTCGCCGGTCACTTTGTTTACGAGCCTTACTTTTACCTTGAGCGGTACGGCAAACGTCGCGTCGCGCGAACGACACTCCTTCTCGTCGTACTTAGACTTGTCTGACAGTTTGTGGTCGAGGAAATAAAGTTCGAATCTGTCCGAATAATCGGTGATTGGCGAAAAATCCTCGAAAACTTCGCTTATGCCCTCTTCTATAAACGCGGCGTAAGAATCTCTCTGCACCTCGATAAGATAAGGCATCGGTTGCACTATTTTCGTCTTGGAAAACGTGCGTCTTTCGACGTTCCCGAATTTCTTTAACGGTAAATTGCGCGTCATTATTCTCTCCTTAATAAAAATTTTGTAAAAACGCCTTGCTTTAATTTGCAAATAGGTGTATAATATCATAGTAATTGCCGTTGCGCTGACGTTTTTTGACGGTTTTTTCAGATTAAAAAACCTAAAAAAGGGCGCAAAAAGACATTATTACGAAATTATAGCATTATATAATTATACGTCCTTTAGTACAAGTTGTCAAGGATTTTTACGAGGTTTAGAAAAATTTTTTCATTTTCGGAGGAAAAGTCTTGAGAATCGACAAATTTCTCAAAGTTTCAAGGGTTTTAAAGCGCAGAACCGTCGCCGCCGAGGCGGCGAGCGCCGGTAAGGTTACCGTAAACGGTAAATCCGTTAAACCCGCCTATAACGTCAAGGTCGGCGACGTCGTCGCCGTCCGTTTCGGAGAGGGCGAACTGAAATTCAAAGTAAACGCCATAAAAGAAACCGTCAAAAAGGAAGAGGCGGAAAGCCTTTATACTATTATATAATTATGAAAGTTTCCGCAATCATAGCCTGCGCAGGCTCGGGGCTGCGCGCAGGTTTCGGTTTTAATAAATTGTTAAAGGACTTGGGCGGCGTTACTCCGATAGAGAAATGCCTCTCGGCGTTTATAGAATCGGGCGTTATAGACGAATTTATAATACCCTGCCGCAAAGAGGACGAATCCGCTTTTAAAGAGATTGCTCTTCGGCTGGGCGTTTCCCCGAAATTCGTAGAGGGCGGCAGTACCCGTTCGCTTTCGGTAAAGGCGGGGCTTAACGCGGTTACGGGCGAAGTCGTGGTTATTCACGACGGCGCAAGACCGTTCGTTTCGCCCGAAATCATCCGTTCGAGCGTTTCGTCCGCCGAAGAGTTCGGCTCGGGCGTAGCCGCCATTCCCGCCGTGGATACGATTTGCGATTGCGAAGTATCGCCCGACGGCGTTTTCGGCAGGAACTCTTCAAGACAAGGCAAATACCTCGTGCAGACCCCGCAGACTTTTAAAACCGAACTCATTAAAAAAGCATACTCTTCCACCGACGATTATTCACGCTTTACGGACGAATCCGGCTTGTTTGCGGAGTTTATAGGAAAGTTCAGAGTAATAGACGGCTCTTACGACAACGTGAAACTCACTTATAAAAAAGACTTCGCGCCGTCTCTTCGCTGCGGCACGGGTTTCGACCTTCACCGCCTCGTCGAAGGCAGAAAACTGATTCTCGGCGGCGTGGAAATCCCTCACGACAAAGGACTTTTAGGTCACAGCGACGCGGACGTTCTTACCCACGCGATAATGGACGCCCTGCTGTCCTCGGCGGCGCTCGGAGATATAGGCAAGCACTTCCCCGATACGGATATGAGATATAAGGGAATATCGAGCATGAAACTCCTTGACGAAGTGCTTGATTTGTTAAAAAAGTCGGGCTATAAGCCCGTAAACGTCACCGCGGTCATAATGGCGGAAAAGCCGAAACTCGCAAAATACGTTTTAAGAATACGCGAAAATCTCGCCGCGGCGCTCGCCTTGCCGCTTGGCGACGTGGGGCTAACCTGCACCACGCTCGAGGGCATAGGCACGGTCGGAAGAGAAGAGGGAATTGCGGTACAAGCGCATTGTTTGACTGAAAAATTATGGGAAAAGTAAAGACGAACACAAGATACTACTGCACGGATTGCGGCTCGGTAAGCCCCGGGTGGCTCGGAAGATGCCCGTCGTGCGGAAAATTCGGAACTATCGTAGAAGAGATAGAAGAGGTTTCCGCCAAAGAGGTTAAAAAGCCGAGCGCTTTATCCCGCCCGGTGCGTTTGAGCGAGGTTTCGGAGGAAAAACTCGTCCGCATAAGTTCGGGCATAGCCGAATTCGACGAGGTTCTCGGCGGAGGAATAGTCCCCGCGTCCCTCGTTCTTATCGGCGGAGACCCGGGAATAGGTAAATCGACCTTAATGACGCAAGTGGCGTGCAACCTCGCGAAGAATTACAAGGTATTATACGCCTCGGCGGAAGAAAGCCCCGCGCAGGTAAAAATGCGCGCAAAAAGGCTCTCACTTAGCGGCGCGGACATGCTGCTGCTCGGCGAAACCGAATTGAACGCGATAATCGACGCCGCCGCGGACGCGGATTTCCTTATAGTGGACTCGATACAAGCGACGTATCTCTCCGAAATGAATTCTTCGGCGGGGAGCGTCGGACAAGTCAAGGAGTGCGCCGCGAGGCTTATGCGCTTTGCCAAAGCCGAAAAAAAGACGGTGTTTATAATAGGTCACGTCACAAAGGAAGGCGCGATCGCCGGACCGAAAGTTTTGGAACACATTATGGACGCGGTGCTTTACTTCGAGGGGCAGACTCAGGACAACTGTAAACTTCTCCGCGCGGTTAAAAACAGATTCGGCTCGGCGCAGGAAGTGGGCGTTTTCGAGATGACGGACAAGGGAATTTTCGGCGTTAAAGACTACAGCGGACTGTTCCTCTCCGACGGCAGGGGCGAAAACGCGGGGAGCGTCGTCACTCCGTCAATATCCGGAAACCGCGCCATAGCGGTGGAAATTCAGTCGCTCGTGTCTAAAACCGCGTTCGGTCTGCCTCGGCGAATGCCGCTCGGCATCGATTACAACCGCGCCGCGCTTATCATCGCAATACTCGAAAAACGCGCCTATATCCCCTTTTATTCGTCTGACGTCTACGTTACGGCGATGGGCGGAATAAAACTTACGGAGCCTGCGGCGGATCTCGCGGTGGCGATAGCGCTTGCAAGTTCGGCTTTTTCAAAAGCGGTGCCTAAGGACCTGTGCGCTTTCGGCGAGATCGGGCTTACCGGCGAAGTGCGCGGAGTCAATTTTACCGAAAAGCGGTTGTCGGAGTGTTATAAACTCGGCTTTAAAACCGCAATAATTCCCGCCTCGAACAAGTCCGCGGCGGAAAAGTTCGCGGGGAAGATGAAAATCATACCCGTTAAACATATTTATCAAACCGTAAAAATACTATTCGACGGAGAAACTGTCAGCAATGAATAATTCTTTATTGAAAGCCGAAAGGCTTGCAAAAACAAAAGGCTTAAAAGGCGTAGCCGCGCTTTTATCTCTTCTCGTATTAATGTGCGTAGACCAGTTTTTGGTACGCTTGCCGTATGAAAACTTCGTTTTCCCCATTCTCGTAATATGCGCGGCAAGTATGAATTTCCCGAAAAACTTCGCGTTAATCGCGCTATACGCCGTCTTGTTTGAACTTTCGTGTCTTGCCTGGTTCCCCGCTAAACTCATAGAGGCAAAGTGGTGGTTACTGCAAGTTTTCATCGGATATTTCATGCCTTATATAGTTTACAAGGCGTTTAACCCCAAACATAAGAACGTGAGCGTATTCGTCTACGCGCTTTACGCCGCCGTCGGCGAGATATTCTATTTCTGGACGTCGGTCGTCGCAACGGTACTCATTTGGAAACTTCCGCTCTTTACTTATCTTTTAAACGACGCGCCGTTTGAACTTAAAGGCGCCGCCATAACGTTTATCTGCGCGCTGCCCGTAGCCGCGATATATAAACTCACGACGGGCGAACTCGCCGTAAGGAGAAGAAAAAATGCAACGGAAGAGACTGTTTAACGTTCTGTCGCTTATAATCAATCTCGCTATCATATTTTTTACGGTAGACGCTAACCTTTACAATTTCAGAACGGACATTATACGAAACGATCTCGTTTTCGGTTTCGACGGAGTTAGAAGTTTCTGTTTTTTCACCGTGCTTTCAAACGTGTTTTTAGCGATAAGTTGCGCTATAGTGCTGTTTTTTGACGTTAAAAACGCCGTACACGACGAATATAAACTCCCCGTTTGGGCGTTTAAAGTAAAGTTCGCCGCGACAGTTTCGGTAACGGTTACGATGCTTACAGTCATATTTTTCCTTGCGCCCATAAGCGCGTTTTCGGGACGAGGATATTTCGCGCTGTTTACGGGGAACAATTTATATCTACATTTTCTTTCTCCCCTACTCGCGCTTATAACGTTTATATTCTTCGAGAGCATAGAGGAGTTCGGAAAGAAAGACGCCCTGCTCGGAATTATTCCCACCGCGGCGTATTCCGTCGTTTACATAATAATGGTCGTCTTTATCGGCGAAGAGAACGGCGGCTGGCCGGCCTTTTACGGCTTTACTTTCGGCGGCAGACTTTGGCTATCGCCCGTCAGCGCGGTTTTATTGCTCGGCGCGACCTATCTCTTCGGCTTGGGCATATTCAAAATCAAAACCGGAATCGCCAAAAAGAAAAACTCTTAAATTTTGAAAAATTTTAACGGCTATGGCGTCTGCAATTTTGCAGACGCCATAGCCGTTTTATTCAGTCATCTTTGCGCCGTTCACGGCGCTTTTATTCAGTTATTAAATTATCTTTGTACTCTGCCCGACGCGTTTCCGCCTGCAAGCGCCTCGACTTCTTTTACGGAAACCATATTATAATCGCCCTCGATAGAGTGCTTTAAGCAACTCGCCGCGACCGCGAACTCTATCGCCTTTTGCGGCTCGTAGCCGTTTACGAGCGAATAGATAAGCCCCGCGCCGAAACTGTCGCCGCCGCCGACTCTGTCTACGATATGCATCGCGTATTTCTTGGAAAATACCGCCTCGCCGCCCGTATACAGCATTGCCGACCAGTTGTTGTCGCTTGCCGAAAGGCTCTCGCGAAGGGTTATCGCAACGCCCTTGAAACCGAATTTGTCGGTGAGTTTTTTCGCTACCGAGATATATCCGTTTCTATCGAGTTTCCCGCTGTTTATATCCGTGTTGTCCGCCTCTATGTCGAAAACGTCTTTCGCGTCCTCTTCGTTCGCTATGCAATAATCTACGTAGCCGCAAAGTTTTGTCATAACCTCGTTCGCCTTTTCTTTGCTCCAGAGTTTTTTGCGGAAGTTAAGGTCGCAAGAGATAGTTATGCCTCTCTTTTTCGCCTCTTCGCAGGCTTTTAAGCAGATTTTCGCCACGTCGTCCGAAAGCGCCGGGGTTATGCCCGTAAAGTGAAACCACGTCGCGCCCTTAAATATCTTGCCCCAGGCAAAGTCCGAAACTTTCGCCTTGGATATGGCGGAATACGCCCTGTCGTATATTACCTTGCTCGGTCTTTGGCTCGCGCCCTTTTCGCAGTAGTATATGCCTACTCTTTCTCCGCCTCTTACTATTAAACTCGTATCAACTCCGAATTTGCGCAGGGAATTGACCGCCGCCTGACCTATTTCGTGTTCGGGGAGTTTCGTTACGAACGCCGCGTCTAAGCCGTAATTCGCTAAACTTACCGCCACGTTCGCCTCGGCTCCGCCGAAAGTCGCCTCGTATTTCTCGCTCTGAACGAACCTGAGATAATTCTCAGGCGCGAGCCTTAACATTAATTCTCCGAAAGTTATTACTTTTGCCATTTTGCCATTGCCTCCTTTACAAACGAACTGCCGCCCACGGCGTAAATTTTATCCCATGCGAGATATTCTTCGATATTTCCGCCGTCTACTCCGCCCGTCGGTATAAACTTTATCTGCGGGAAGGGTGCGGACAAGGCTTTCATTGCCTTTAAGCCGCCGTAAACGTTCGCGGGGAAGAACTTGACCACCGTAAACCCGAGTTCTATCGCCTTCATTATCTCCGTCGGCGTTACGCAGCCGGGGTAATACGGCACGCCCTTTTCTTTGCAAATTTTCGCCACTTCTTCCGAAAGTCCCGGCGAAACTATGAATTTCGCACCCGCCGCGAGCGCTTTTTTGCATTGCTCGCCGTTTATTACCGTGCCTGCGCCCACGTTCATTTCGGGATATTCTTTTACCGACAGACGTATCGCCTCTTCGGCGCAATCCGTCCTGAAACATATCTCCGCGTTCATTATTCCGTCGTTTTTTAAAGCGGGAAGTACTTCGTTGCGCTCTTCGACGGTCTTTAACGTTACTACGGGAATTATTTTATCTCCGTACATTTTGCCTCTCCTTGAAAATAGATATTTTGCATTTACGTTATCTGCGATATTATTATATACCCGTTTAAAAATAAAAGCAAGCGTTTCAATCCTTACAATTTCTCGGAAAGCGCTTTTAATTCTTCGTCCGTAACTCCGATTGAAATCAAATACTCTCGCGCCTTTTCTTTGAGGTTTATGCCTTTAAGGCTTTCGACTTTTAACAGCGCGCATAGCGTTTTTACGAGATTTTTATTGAGTATGACGCTGTAAACCGAATCGGAAGAGTCTATCCCGTAATAGTTTACATAAGTGAGCATATAATCGTAAAAGACCTCTTCCGCGCTTGCGCCCGCATAGCACTCCAAAATAGCGCATAAAATTCCCGTGCGGTCCTTGCCCTCTTTACAATGTATCAGAAAAGGTCCCTCGCCGTTTATGATAAATTCTACGCACGTCTTTACCTTATCACCGAACTCCGCGCTCTCGAAATCGTAGGACATTTCAGGATTTATCACGGCGCAGTCGCCGTAATAACTCCCGACATAAGCATCGTAACTTTCCATCGTCTCGACGGAGTCGGCAAGGTTTAAGATAGATTTTATTCCCGCTTGCTCGATCGCTCTCATCGCGTATTCGCTGCGCCCGATCGCCGGGTCTATCGGCGTACTGCTCCTGTAAAAGGTATTTGCTTTTATTCCTCTTAATGGCACCGCTCTGAAATTCGCAAATTCCTCGTCCGTAAGGCTCGGATAATCTTCACGCGCGTTGCTGCGCGTAAGATTGCGTACCCGATATTCGTCGAGATAGCCGCGCTTTTCTTTGAGCGTTATCATAAGTTCGGATATTTTTACAGTCCATTTATACCCCGGATCTTCTTCTATAGTCTGTTTTTCGGCTATTCCGGTTTTTTCGGCAAACGACCCCATATTGACGGCAAGCGCCACTTCGTCGTCCTCCTCGTCGAAACGACAGATCATCTCGCCGCTGTCCACGTCGCTGAAAGACGTTCCGATAGGCATTTCGTACTTCGATTCTCCGACCGAAACGGTTATTACGTCGCCCGTTTCAAGACCTATCTCGCGCATCTCGGCAAAGGTAACGTCTAAAACGACGTTGCCGTGCTTTTTGATCTCCTTTATCTCGATAACCGAGGTTTTCGCGAGAATATCCGCGTCGTCAAACTCAAATTTAATTACGCAACCCGCCAAAACTCCGACTATAGACGCAAGCGTTAACGCCAAAGCGGTCAGTTTACGGATAACCTCTGAAAATTTCTTACTTCTCATCTTCGCCAGTTTAAGAATCGTAAAAGTTCCGACCGTCGTCCGTCACGAGCCGCTTTGCCTTGGGATATTCAAATATTTCGGCGTTGCCTTTGTTTTCGGTAAGATACTCGACGAATTCCTTTGCGTACCACTTCGCCGTTATAAGGTCGTGCATCAGATAATGCCCGCAGTTTATCGGCGCGGCGCCGGGAACTTCATCCGTCTCCCCGACGGACTTGAACGCGCTAATTATCAAGTCGTATAATTCCCTCGACGCGCGATTGCCCTTTAATATCAGGTAAAACCCGGTCAGACAGCCCATCGGTCCCCAGTAAATAATCTCGTCTTTCCATACGGGGTCGTTGCGGAGATACGTCGCGATTATATGCTCGAGAGAGTGCATCGCCGCCACGTCGATAACAGGCTCTACGTTCGGGCGTTTCAGTCTTACGTCGTAAGTCGTTACCGCGTAGTCGCCCAAACGATCTACCCTGCTCGTGAAAATTCCCGGTATTATGCGGGTGTGATCCACCGAAAAACTCTGTATCAATTCCATATACGTTTCCTTTCGTCAGCCTTATTTGGTCAAGTCGTCCAGATCCTTTTTCTTTTCGTTGCCGATAGACAACATATCGTCGGCTATTTGGGGCGAATCGTCGTCGAGGTCGATGACTATGCGCTCGCCGCCGTCGTTGCCGAGAGCGACTTCTTCCTCGACGGTCTTTTCTTTGCTAGCGTCTTTTTCTTCGATTTTATCCGCTTTTTCCGCGATCTTCTCTTCTTCGATATTGACAGCGATATTCTCTACCGCCTCTTCGGATTTTTCGGCAGCCTTACCCTCTTTCGCCGCGGCTTTCGTCTTTTCCTCTTCTTTCTTGCGCTGTTGCTCTCGCTCTTCGCGATTGGGTTTCTTCTCTTTCTGTGTGAGATTTTCCTGCTCCATATAGGTTTTGACGAAGTGCATACGCTTTTTGTCGTTTAACGATTGCGTGTACTTGGCGTAAGCCGCGTTTACGTCCTCGGTCTTGCCCTCAGCCTCCATTTTAGCCTGGAAATCGCGCTTGGACATGGGTTTATCCGCCTCGAACAACGGAACGTTCTTGTCAAACGGTCCTTTATCCAACTGCTCGCTACGCCTTTCGAGATATTCTTTCGGGATCCTGCCCTCGGCGTAGGCGTCTAACAGCGCTTCCTTGCGCTCGGATATGAGCGCGCTCCTCCTATCGAGCAGTTCTTCTTTTTTGCGCGAATCCGCTTCGGTCAAATTGCCTTTTTTCTCTAAAGCCGCAAGGGATTTATCTATCTGCTTTACGTCCTTGTTAAGGCGTTCGTCCGCGGAAATCACGGGCTTTGCCATGCGTTGCTGGGCTTTGACGGCGCCGCTTAAGGAGTTGTTGAAGTCACGGATTATATGCGGGTTGGACGGTCCGCCGCTTAAGTCGAGGTTGGATACGTTCTGCTCGTATCTTCCCACTTCGACTGCCTCGTTAAGCACTTTTTCGATGTATTCGTTGCCTCGCGTCGCCATCTCTTTGATCTTCTCGAACGCTTCGCCGACTTGTTTTTCTTTGCCGAGCGAAATAGCGTATTTGCTCGCCGCGGTCGAAAACGCGTCGATCAAGATGGGCGAAGTCAATCGCGTTTTCCCTCGATTGTTTTGCATCGCCTCGAAAGCGTTGATTATCTCGCCGTTCATTCTATCTACGAATTCTTCCGGGGTTTCGTTGCTTTCGAGCAGATATTGCGCTTCGTCGAAGTACTTTGCCTCGCCGACGCGTTTAGTGCCTTCGAAGTCGAACACGGGAACGCCTATCAAATCCGCATTTTCCAGCGGTTCTTTGACGAGCAGGAACTTGTCGAGGTTATACTTGACCGCCTCGTAAACGTCCTGACGTTCGTTTATCTCGTCTAAGAGGAAGGCGGTCGTCATGCTGTAACCGTACTCCGCAAGCGCGTTGCTCTTCGCCATCTCGGGGTCTTTTTCGAGTTTTGCCATCGCCTCCATAGTACGGCTGAGCATATACGCCGTACCCATGTTTATAATGGCGTGTTTTTCTTTTCCGATTTCGGTTATGGCGTCCGCGCCGGAATTTCCGATGATCGCTTTGTTTAAATCGAGTTCGGCGATAAGTTTATCCGCTTCTTTCGTAACGGCTTTTTTCGGCGCGTTTACGAACTCCTCCGGCGATAAGCCCAACTGTTTCATAAAGCGGTAAGACATATACAAACCGTTTAGCGTGGACATGCCCGCAATATCGTCGCGGAATTCCGGCGGCATACGGTCGTTTCTCAATACGTCGAGGTTGCCCGGATAGTTTACCACGTCGCCTTCTACCGCAAAGGACTTGTGGATCATACCCAGAAGTTCTTTTGCGTGAGCGTATTCCGTATTCATCTTGTTTGCGGAATCTATCGCTTTTATCTGCTCTGCGGGGTCTTTGCTATTTAATTGTTTCTCAAAATCTATACGCGCGTTGTCGTATAGGCGTAACCCGTAAATTTTATACTGTTCTTCGCCGGAAAACGGCACTTTGTCGTAGCCGAATTCGTCCATCTTGCGGAAAACGTCGAGTATCGCTTTTTTCGTTTCGGGCGAATACTCTATCTCTTTTTCGCGTAAAGCGTCGAATCCTTTTGCTCCGCCCTCTTCGAGTTGGTAAACGCGGGCTTCGACTTCATCGCCTAACATAATCGTGGTATAACCCGCATTCTGTTTCTTCCATGCGGCTAAGCGAAGAGCGTTTACACCTCCCGCCTCGATAACGCTGACGCCTTCTTTCGTCGCCTCGGCCTCTGCCTCGCGCGAACGCGTGTAGTTCATTCCGTAATCGCTTTCTTCCCTGCTCGAGCGTTGGTTGTCCCGTATACTGAAATACTCGTGGGAAACGTCTGAAAGATGGTCTTTTGCCTCGTCGAGAGTCTTGGCTATGTTCGCGCGATCTTCCTCGGTAATGGGTTTGCCGTGCAAAGACTTCATTTTGTCAGTTATATTCTTGACAGCGTCGAACTCTTCCTTGAAACGCTCTACCTTGTTTTCCTCTAACGGTTTTTCGGTGGCGACGATCATAGAATCCGCACGGCGCGTTATTTCGCTTATGTCTTTTTCGCTGAGATCCGCGACTACGGCGCGCCATATCTGCGCGTTTTTGCCGTCGATGTTCGCGGTATACGAAATGTGATTGAACGGAACGAGTCTCGGATCGGCTTTCTCTTGTGCGGTAAGGTGCGCGCCCGCAATGGTTTTGACTTCATCGAGTGTCATCTTGCCAAGGTCCGCTTTGATCGAGTCGCCGAGAGTTTTCGCCGCGCCGCCCTTTTTCTGAAGTATATCGACGTAAGCCCTCTTGGTATTCTTTTCCAGGCTCTCTCTCGTTTTCTGATCCAGCGCGTCTATTACGGCTTTTTTGCCCGCGCCCGTCAGCCGCTTCGTCGCCTCTTCGTATATGAACGCCAAACGCTTGCCGTTATTTTCCGCCGCTTCTATGATTTGGCGCTTTTCGAACCAGCTTTTGCCCTTTGGTTCCGCTTTTTTCGCCTCGTCCATGGCAATAAGTTTCTCGGCGAGGTTGGACTTCGTTACCTCTTCGCCGGGTTTGAACATTTTCCCGCTGTATTCTTTGGGAATCTCGGGTTTTTGCTCTTTTCCGCGCTCGGGCGCGGCTACGCCGACGTCGGTAAACCCGAAGTCTTTCGCGTAGCGACGAGCGGCAAAACGCTGCGCCTCTTCTTCCGCGGGCACCTCTTTTCTTGCGACGTACATTTCGTAAAGCGCGTCGCGGTCCGCCTCGTCATAGTCGTTAAGGTTGTAATCCGGATTCCCCGCCAAAGACGCTATATACTGCTCTTTGGTCATAAGGTCCGTAACCGCAAACGGAGTGGGGAAGTCGTCGAAATTGCCCGCCATCGTTCTGGAAACGAGTGCGTCTTTTAAAGATTCGGGTATGCGCCCCGTCTTGACGTCGTCGCCGAGTTTAGACATATATTCCGCGCTCTTTTGCCGAATTTCGGCAAGTTTTACCTCTTTTTGCGCGTTTAAAGCCTGGTATTCGTCGTCGAGTGCCGCCGCGGCGTCGTTTCCGAGGGCGGCGGATCTTTCGGAGATTCGCTTATCCAACCCCTCGACTTCTCGCTTGGCGGCGTTCATTTCCTCGAAGAACGCTTTGTCGGATTTAAGATCCATATCGCCCGCGGCGATCATTCTGTAATTATCTACCTTGTCTTTAAACTCCGCAAGCGACTTTCCGCGGTTTTTTTCGCCCTCGGCGGTGAAGTCTATCGGATTGCCGCTTTTATCGATCAATTTATTATTCTCGATTACGCCTTTTATATAAGCGTTGCCGTCCGAAAGAAGTTCTTCGAGCGCCCTATATTCCGTCGAGTCGCGCTCCGCAACCTTTGCCATCAACACCTTTTCGGCGGCAGATTGTACTATTTTAAGGAACTTCTGCTGCGATATTGCTTGTAGCGATTTACCGTATCGATTGCGGTTTTCGGCGTTTAATTTGAGATATTCCGCAATGTTTTTGTCTATCTGCTCTTTCATTTCGGCAATCGACTTGCCGTTATTGCGTAAATACGCAAACTCGTCGAACGGCTTCGGCTCGATATATCCTAAGTCCTTGGCGCTGTAGATGCGTATTCCGAGAAGAGACGCGTCTTTTTGCGGCTCCGAAACGAATAAAAGTCTGTCGAGATGCGAATTGTCGCCGCGATAGATCGTCGAGCGGTTTTGTACCTCGCGCTGGTTGTTTTCTAATACAGCCTGATCGAGGTAGTTGCCGAGTCCGTGATTGTGCGCGCGGACCTCGGGATCCATATCGAAGAAGTTGAACGCCTCGAACGCGCGCGCGTAGCCGGGGTCGATGCCTTTAATATTATCCGTCGAAAGACACGCCTCGAAAAGCGCCGCGCCGCCGGATTTGCCGACGAGCGTGTTATTTATATTTTTATTGTCGCTGCCGAACGCGATCTCTTTCATGTATTTTGCCGGATGCTCGATAAACTCTTCCGGGGCTATGCCGTGCGCCGTCGCGTAATTGATCGCTATGTATAAAGAGTTGAACTGAGTAACCGCCGCATCGTCGTAACGCAGATACGGCGGGAAAAGGTCGTTTCTCGCAACGTCGACGTTTCCCGCTATCGCGAAATTGCCTTCTTTTACCGGGAAATGCTCTTTAATATACCCTAAAAGTTCGTCGACGCGCTCTTTCTCCGTAAGCATCTTCTCGGAGGCTTCGGCGATTTTTACGGCGTCGCCCGAGGCGACAGCCTCTTTATACGCGTTGATACCGCTCGCAAGTTTGCCGAGTCCATATTCTTTGGAACTGCCCTCCTCGCCTACAACTCCCGCTTGGTCGTAGCCGAATTCGTGCATTTTACCAAAGACGTATTTTATGGCGGATTTCGTCTCTTCGGACATCTCGTATTCCGCCTCGTCCCATTTTCGTATCTCTTCTTCCTTGCCCTCTTTTACGACGAGGTTCTCGTTGGAATATTCGTCTTGTTTTTCTTCAATGGCGCCGCTATCGAATCCTTCTTCGGCGATTTTTCGTTCGCCCGCCGCGGATCCTATATGCAGACAGGCACGCTGGAACTCCGAAGCGACATCTAAGTACGAGTCCATGTTTTCGCCGCCCGGCCCGCGAAGGAAGTCGTTGGCTTTTTCGAGGTTGTCGATGATTCGAGCCTTTGCGTTTTCGTCGAGTTTCACGCCGTTCAACTCGGTCATTGCCAGAATATCCGCTTTGGCTTTCTTGGTTTGCTCGGTGTAAACTTTTTCTCCTATCTCGCCCTTATCTCTCTCCCACGGGACTTTATACTCGTCGGCTTTTTGCGCCAACTCGCGCAAATCGGCTTCGGATAAGACTTGCGGCAACGCCGCCGAAATAACGTTTACGTTGTCGACGAAGAAACTCCTCGGCGCGTTACCCGCGAGCGAAAGATTCAACTTGTTGAATTTTTCGTCCGAAATTAAAGGCCGTGCAAGGCGTATCGCCTCCTCGGGGCGCATGTCGCCTTTCCAGAGTCTGTCGCGGATCTCATTCATTTCATTTAACTCGCGCTTCGCCGCTTCCTTTGCGGGACCTTCGGGCATTGCCTTGATTTCGTCATCTTTGGCAAAACATTTATCGCGGGCGGCGGTTTCAAGCGTTTTGCCGATATTTCTGTAAATAATCTTTTTATTGCTCTCCGGCAAGGAGTTGAAAAGGTCATTCATCTGCTCGGAGGACAGTTTATCCCGCAACGCATTCATAAACGCCCTGCCGCGCAAATGATCGCCGTAGTTTTGTTTCTGCGCTATCGCGTTCTGCATTTCCGTCGCGTTCGGATTTGTCTCGAACTCGCGGTAATTGTACGACAAAAACCTATTCATCATCGCCGGGAAAGTCTCTTTCGTAAGGGTTTCGCCCTCGCGAACGAATTTTACTCTCTCGTCGTGAGATAACGAATTTTCTTTTTCGTTTTCTTGTCTTTTTTGCTCCGCCGCTTTCGCCTCGTACTCGCTCTTTGCGCGCTCCGCCTCTTCTCTTGCCGCGGGGTACAACTCTTCCATCTCTTCCGTAGTGAAGAATTGACCTTTTATAACGAGGTTTTTATCCGCCATATATTTCTTCGTAAGGAACGTGCGTTTTTCGGCTTGCGCTTGTTCGACGAAGTGCGCGTAAACCATATCTTTTTCTTCTTCGGAAAGTTCGTTTACGCTCTCGGCGCCGTAGGTTTGTTCAATATATTTATCGCGTTTCGGAAGGTCGTCCGCGCGGAAAAACGGCGGCATGTTGGCGCCGACGTCGCCTTTGTTTAACTGCTCCATCCTCGCGGCATAGAAAGACTGCGGCACTTTTCCGTCGCGGAAAGCCGTCGTTAAATACGATTTCTTTTCGTCTATCGAATTAGCCGCTCTTTCGCCGTTCGCATACTCGCGCGTATTGCCTTTTTTAGACATCTGCGAGGCTACTAAAGAGTTGCAATCTCTCACCATATCGGCGTAAGGATTTTTGCAAGCGAAGGAAGAGTGAAGGTCCTGAACGCGTTTTTTCTCTTCCGGCGTGGTCGCGTTCGGGTATCTCTCGTCTATCCAACGGTCGAGCGAAGTCTTTCCGTCGTTGACGAAATCGAGAAGTTCCTTGCTCGCGTCGTCTTGCCCGCCGAGCGCGCCGTCGCTACCTTTTACCATAAGGTACTTCGCCGCCGCCTTTTGCGCCGCCTCGATAAAAAAGTCGTTTGAAATGGATCTGTCGAAATGCCCGGATTTGGCGTTTTTATCCATATAGGTATGGACGTTTTCTTTAAGCCTTTCCAAAAACTCGAACGGGGTTTCGGCGCTGCGCGAAATATACTCCGCTTCGTCGAAACCGTCGGATACCGATACGATTTTACCCGTCGTCGGGTCGAAAGTCTTGCAGTTTAAAAGTTTTCCGTCGAGTTGCGGCTCTTTTACGATAAGTACGCGGTCTATTACGGGCAAATTTTGCTCAACGGCGCTATCTATGCCGAACGCGTGGTCGTTAAACATATCGTGAGTCGTCTTAGCAAAGGCAACGGACGCGGCGGAGTTCTTCGCCTTAAGTTCGGGGTCTTTTTCAAGAGCGGTAAGACTTTCCACTACTCGCGGCACACCGAAACTTGTGTACTTTATGTTTTCCGCCGGTCGATATGTCAGCGCCCATATCGCTTCCGCGCCCGACTTCCCTTTTATCTGTTCCGTAGGCTCGAATACTTTGTATACAACGTCGCGATAATAGTTCTCAACGCACTGCACGGGGTGATTCAAAAACTCGTCCACGTCGAGGTTGTTTTCTTTGATAAAACCGTAAACCGCATATAATCCGTTGAGTTGCGAAACGCCTTTTATGTCCTGTCTTAAGTCGACGGGAAACGCGTTGTTACGCAAAATATCGACGTTGCCCGGATATACGTCACCGTCGCCTACGGGGAAGTTCTCTCTCACCTCGTTTAAAACGTCGTGGACTTGCTCGTTATGCACGTTGACTTCTTTCGCGTACTTGACTGTTTCGGACACGTCGCCTGTCTCTACGGCTTTTCCCAGCGCCTCTTGATATTTGTTTATTGCGGTCAAGTATTCGGTCAAAGCGTAAGCCTTCACGCCTTGCTCTTGCGGAATACCGTTGCTGACGTAGCCGTATTGCTCTAACTTGGCAAATACCGACTTTATCGCGGCTTTGGTCTCGTCGGAGAACTGCATATCAATGGATTTCATTTTCTCGAAATCCTGTTGCTTGTTCTCTTTTACTACATGGATCATTCTGCCCGTCTCGTTGTCTAAGGTAATTTCGGTGGGATCGGGATCCACTCCCTGAGATTTGAGCGCGTTTTCTCCCGCTGCGGCAGAGTCCCTGGTGAGCGCCTCTTCCGTATTTTTACGCCTGTCGTTAAGGGTGTTTATATGCTTGGTTTCGGTGACGATGGTATCTTTGTCGATTTTATCCATCATCTCCGTTATTTCTTTTTTCTCCTCTTCCGTCATGGAAGAATCGCCGAGAATCATCTTCTCGACCGCCGCCGTGTTTTCGGCTAACGGGTGCGTGCCGACTTCTTCCCACGATTTCAGATGTAAAGGTTGGTAATTGTCCGCCGCCTCGGCTAAAGCGACGATTTCCTCCTCGTCGAGTTCTTCGGCAGCTTTAGCGAATATTTCCTCCGCCGAGTCCTCGAAATAAAGCGCCGAAACGTCGTACTCGCTGTATTTCCTCTGACTTAACTTCTCTTTGCCCATAAACGGCAAAGCGATCTCCTTTGCCTTTTCCGGAGTTGCGGCGTTTTCGATCGTATCTAAAAAGGTCTGCTTGACTTTTTTGGGGTCTAAATTTTCAAGGAGGATTTCCACCCGCATTTCTTTGGGGTTGTATTCCACGTCCCTGTATTGCTCCTGGGAAATATACGGCTTGATCGCGGCGAGCAGTTCGTCGTAATTTTTGGCGCCGCGGACTTGCGCTTTGACGTGTTCGAGGATCTTTTCGTCGGTAAATTCGGGATCTTCCGCCAAATCTCTTTTGATACTACTCTTGATTCTGTTGGCGTTGGTTCTTTTGACGGCGTCGGGTACTTTGGAGCAAAACTCGCGCTTGGCGCTGTCGGACAAACTCCAGTAGGTCGCGGAAAGCAATTGGATATAAGCGCTCTGATTGTCTTGTTTATCCATTTTTTCTACCGCTATTCGGTAATTGGATTTCCCCTCGGTAGTTAATTTTGCATTTGCAACCGCGCGGAAACGGTTCGCCATTGACGCAAAATTCGCTTTCGTTACTTTTTCGTTTTCTCTAATGAATTTACCCATAAAACGTTCCTCTCGTCAATATTTGATTTATTGCGCTTTCTTCTCTCCGAATAAAGACGCTACCCTCTCGGAGGCTATTATGTCTATGCTCGTTCTCGACTGCGGTCCGGTTATTATAAACGCGCTGCCCCTCGAATTGTTGATTATCTGGTCTTGCTCCGCGGAGTTTATATTTCCCGCTTTGCTGTAAAGCGTGCAAAGATCGTCCATGTCGTTAGGCGCTAAGGCGAATATAAACGAATACTGACAAGCGTTTATTATCGCGGTGGATTTTCTTATTATCTCCTGACTTCCCACGAAGTCCTTTATGTTTTGAGTGATTATTATCTGCATACCGTTGTATTTACGGATACGCTTTGCAAGTTGATACATAAAGTCGAGCGCGATAGGGTATTTCGGGTCTATAAAGACGTGCGCCTCGTCGATTGCGACGATTATTTTTCTGTTAGTATTGTACTTTAAATTGAAATCTCTGTTTTTGATTATCTCGTTGTCGAGCCACTTTAAAACGAGCAGCATCTGCGCGTTTGCTATTACGCCGTTTTTGTTGGCGAGGAGGGATTGGAAGTTGAACACAGCAAAGTTCTCTTTGACCGACAGCGTACTCGGACCGTTCCAGAGTTTCGAGTTTCTGCCGCCGGAGGCGAACTTGGATATGAAGTTTTTCAATATCCTCAGGTTTTCAACGTCATACGCGACTTCCGCAACCTCTAATTTTTCCATAATGAACGCGTATAAGTCGTCGAATATCGGATAGTCCTCCGGCTTTAATGCCGAAAAATCCGATTCTTCGGTGATGCCCTTTTTCGCGTATAACTCGACGATAAGGTTGTTTAAGGTCTCGAGCGCGTGCGCGCCGATGCCGGGAAGTATTTCGCGGAAAAACTGTTCCAAAAACTGTAAGTGAACCGAAAACGCGCTGCTCGCTCCGTCCGTATCTTCGTCGGCGTCGAGCGTAGTTATGACGTGGAAAGGATTGAGTTTGCCGTGGCTCGCCGTTCCTCCGTCTATCAGTTTTCCGCCGAGATTCGACGCCATGACGTCGTATTCGTTCTCGGGGTCGAGGATAAATATCTTACAGTTCTCCGTCGCCAAATGCGTAAGCAATGTCTTGGTGGAATAGGATTTTCCGGATCCGGACTTTCCCATTATTACCATATTTGAGTTTACCCTCTCGTTGTTACGCGCAAAGAAATCTACTATTACCGGGAAACCCTTGCTTTGACCTATCGTCACGCCGCCCTTTTCCATTATCGTCGACAACACGAACGGGAACACCGCCGCCACGGAATTCGAGTGTATCGAGCGCTGAAATTCCGTCATCACGTCGTTTTGGGAAAGGTTCATCGAGATAAACGCGCGGTTTTGGTTGCAAAAATCGTCCGAAAGTTCAAAACCTTGCTCGGACAGCACGCGCATAAGGCGCTTTTTAAGGTCCTTTTTCTTTTGTTTCTCGCGGTTATATAGCGTAACGTGTATGTTTACCTTGTAAAGGTTTTCGTTGTCGTTTTTAAGCAGAGCGAGAAGTTGCACCAAGGTGTTGATATGCGTGGTCTTGTCGATAACCGAACTCGCCCTGTATGACTGCTCGCTTTGAGAAAGCAGTTCCTGCAACGAGCGGTCTATCATCCTTACGGCTTTGTCCTTCTCGAAAGGCTCTAAATTCATCACGACTTTCGTGTCCTCGGTGTTGAAGAGTTGAAAACCCCACGCGTTGCCGACCGTGAGCGGATAGTTGCGGATAGTAAAGCAGAAACTCTCTTCGCCGTCTATGACGGTACTTCTCGAAGTGAACGAAACTTCGTCGGGAAGTATCCAATTCATATATTCGCGCTCGTCGATCACGTCGACGTCCTCTTCGTTGAACTTATCCGTGTAGTTGTACTTTAAAAACACGCATAATTCTTTCGTGTTTAAAACGTGCGACTCCATACCGGCTTCGGCGAACGTTTCGACGGCGTTTGAAAGCACTTCGTCGATAACGCTTTTTTGCGCGTCGTATACGACGAGATAAAACGACGGCGCCATTATCTTGTCCGCGCCGGACGAATTGAGATTGTTATACACCGCTATTCTGTCTTGCAAAACGCGTTCGCGGACAAACAGTTCCTGCTCGGTAAGTTCGCCTGCGTCGAAGGTCTTTTTCAAGTCTTCGCGCTTTACTTCTTCCCTTGCGATAAAGTCCTCGAAATTGATTTTCTTGTCTATCTTGACGAGCGACGCGCGCGTTTTGCCCGATATGGCGCGGATGACTTTTCCGAAATGGTTGTTTATTATCTGGTCCTGGCGAAAGCCCGTGAGCAGCCTGAACTCTCTCGAGCCTATCTCTAAAACGCCGGCGTAATAATCGCCGAATTCGATATAGCCGTCCTTGACGTTTTTAAACGCGAAAATCGCCTTGACGCTCGACGCGCTTTCGACGTCTTGCTTGACGTATTTCTTGACCGAAAACAAATATCGCACGAACGTTCTGAAAAACAGATAAAACCTCTGCCCGTCGTAAGGAAGAAACAGACAGCCTACCGCGCACGCGACTACCAGCGCTATGAAAAAGCGGGATATGCCGATATTGCTCAGACATATCACCACGACAAGCACCAGCCCGAGCAAGGCGAACAGAATATCCGCTACCGATATGTTTTTAAAAAATTGAACTTTTACTTTTGCGGTTTTAGGTATAACTCTCATCGGTTATTTGCGTCCTCCTTAATCCTCGTCGGGATCGTTTATACTCCCCGGGCTCTCGAAATTGTCGAGCGAATTTTTTATGGCGTCGCTGCGCGATTTGTTAAGGTCGTTTTTATCGTTGTCGAATTTCGTGCCGCTCGCGTTGTCCTTTGCTCCGCCGTTATCGCCGTCCTTTTTGGCGGCTCCGTCGCCCGCGGGTTTGGGCTGCGATTCGTTCTTGAGTTTAGACGAAAGATCTTTCTTGTCGCCGTACTTCGGGTCTTTGTCGAATTTCTCGCCCGTGGAAGAATCGTCCTTCGCCTCTCCCTCTGCGGATTTTGATTCGTCTTTCTTGGCGTCGTCGCTTTTCTTGTCTTTAGAGGAGAGTTTCCCCCAAAGTTTTTTGCCGCCCGCAAAAATGCCTTTGCCGACGAGTTTGCCGCCGCCCGTTATCGCGGACGCGCCGAGACGACCAAGCGAAGAATCCATAAGTTCTCTCGAGCCTCCGCCCGCAGAGAGAAGATTGCCTATCAGCGCGGAGCCTCTTTGCATTGCGAACGCTCCGCCGATTATTATCAGTAGTTTGAAAATGCCGTTGATAAGTCCGCTGTCGGGATAAAATACTACCGACGACGGTGTTATAATCGAAATGAGCAGGCAGTATATGTTCAGATACAGAATTATGCCGTAGCCGGACATAAACTTGATAAGCACCTGCTCTCTCCATAACTTAAACCTCCCGCCGTCGTCAAGAACGGACGACGCGACCGAAAACGGAGACACCACGAACAACACGCCTATGCTTATGGCGCGGTCTACGAACTGAACCATGGCGCTGGTCAGCGTAAACAGCAGCACCAGCCCCGCCGCCCAAGAATAGAGGAAGTCGAAATCGGACAAGTCGATCGCTTCGGAAACGAGGTCGGTGTCGACGTAACTCTTAGTGCCGGCGACTATCTCTTCGTACAGCGTCGGGTTCGTGATTTCCGCGTCCTGCGAAAAGATTCCGAAAAGGAAACTGCCGAGGTTTTGCGAGCCGTTTCTGGTTACGCTGTATAATATGCCCATAAGCGTATTGAGCGCCCATATGGCGGTGATCATTATGGCGGGAACGAACAAAAACAGCAACAAGGTTTTGAACGCCTTTACCGCAACCTGACCGGGAGACATATCCGGTTTTTCTTTTACGATGACCATTATGATCCTCGCAATCGTGAAAAATATCAGAACGACAAACCCGATAACCGCGGCGACCCTGAAGGCGTTTGACAGCGTTTCGCTCCTCATCATGTATGAAACCAAATCGGTTTCGGTACCGCCGATGTTGACGGTTTCTATTCCGCACAATTTGTTTGCACAGGAAATAAGCCCGTCTATTAGGCGCAGAAGGGATTTAGTAATTCCGTATAAAAATTCCCAAAACCAATCGAACATTTTTTCTCCTTTACTCCGCGTTTATCAAAACCGCGGTGATCCTGAACGAAACCTCTGTCATTTCCGGCGCTTTTTCTCTTTCGTAGCGTTCAAGCGCTTGACTATACGACGCGTCGGCGACGGCTTTCGCTTTGGCGGCGGCGTCGAACGCGTTCTTGGCGGCGACTTTTTGGTCTGCGGTCGCGGACGAGTCCTCTGAAACCGCTTTTAGCGCAGCCTCTTTTGCCGTGTAGTCGTCCACTACTGCTTGCCACTCTTTTTTTGCGCGGTTAAAGACGCGCAGCGCGGGGTCGTAACAGTTGTTTTTTATGCGAAAAACGATATATTGCCCGCCTTCGATATTCAACCTCTTGACTTTCGGCGCGCCCGCCTTTGCCCACGACTTGAGATACATGGGTTGCCACCTTTTTTTGGCAGACGCTTCCGCGCCGGTAACGCGAAAAGAAAGTTCCGTCACCGCCGCTTCGTTTTCCGGCTCGTCGCAGTCCTCCTCCGATACTTCCCCGTTCTCTCCGTCGTAGAGTTTCGTGGGGAGTTCGTCCTCGCTCAGTATAAACACGGACACGAAAACCTCCGCCGCTACGTCGGATTCAAAATACATCGCGAGTTCGCCCAAACTCACCGAGTTTTCGGACTTTATCATGATGTAGGAGTATTTTTGACGCAGTTCTTCCGACATCGGCGAAGCGAAGTCGTTTACCGCCTCTTTGGTATAAAAATCTTTCATGCCAAAAGATGCGGTTTCGCCTTTCCTGCCTATAAACCGTATGATGGAATAATTACTGCGATATTCTTCGTCGTTCTCGGTTGCGTCGCCGAGTTCGTAGCACCCCGATAGGGCTATTGCCGCGATTAAGGTTGCGATAAAAAGAAAGATGTCTTTCTTTTTAATACGCATATCCTTGCCACCAATCCGTGAAGATCGATATGCCGACTTGTAACATTATGAGAAGAACGAAAATGAGAACGAATCCCACAATAGCGTGTTGAAGCGCTTTTTTCGCGTTTTCGTGTTCCTGCGGCTCGCTTGCGCGCGCGTATTTGACGCCGAGCAAAATGCAGTAGATCGCTCCGACCGCGCCTACAACGGCTAAAAGAGCGGGTACGAGGACTTTGCAGACCTCGAGGATGGGGCTGATAATTTTCGTCATTTCTGCCGAAGTCATTAGCAACATTGATTTCATGGTACTTTTACCTTCCTTATAAAAATTTTTTCTATTATTATAACACTTTTGGGTGTTACAAATCTATTACAATATCCGCATTACGCGGCGGTGTACTTTCACGCGCCTACGGCGGTAAGCGCGGAAAAGATTTTCCCGTGCGGTTTATACTTTCACGCGCTTGCGCAAAATCAATACCACCAAAAGCCCGACGGCTATCAATAAGCACACTACTATTACGGTTACCGTCGTAGCGAAGTTCGCCGTGTATTCTCTCGTAAACTCGAATACCTGACTGTTCCCCGCGGCGTTGGATACGACTATTCTGTACTCGCCCTCTTCTTTTATTTCGGGCATTCTCATAGTGTCCGACGTAACCGCCGTGGTCTGGATAAGATCGCCGTTTTTGTATATCTCGATCTTCTCTCCGCTCTTGCAATTCGCGAGCGTGACGTTCTTCGTGGTCGAGCCGCCGTTTTCCGCGCCGACGAGTTTTGCCGTCGGCGGAGTTCTGTCTATCGCTACGTTGAACCCGAACTGCGCCGCGGACGCCAAGGACTCTACCGTTACGAAATACGTCCCCGACTCGGAGAATATCATCCTTGAGTTAAGCGCGTTCTGGATAACGCTGCTGTTATAAGAAACGAGAACTCCGTCTCCGCCGTCGTATTGAACGCTCGAAATTTTGTATGCGTATGGCGATTCGTACTCGAATCTCGCGAGCGAATGCTCCACGACGTAGAAATAATAGTACGCGCGGTTGCCCAGATCGTCGGATACGATGAACTCCCATTTACCCGTTTCGTTGAAAGCCGTACTCGTCGAAGAAACGTATTCTTCGCCGTTTAAGACCGCAAGGTCGATATGCGCCGAATCGCTGTTTACGGGCGTAAACCTCGCGCTGCCTTCGGTGATGACTCCGCCGTTTTCAATCGCCCTGTCCGTGGCTGCGTTTATAAACGTGAACTCGACGAGCGTGTCTTTTTTGACCATCGCGGTAAACACGTTGCCCGCTACGTCGGTTATATAGAAACGGTATACGCCGTCTGCGGTAAGGACTTCGCCCGAAGTATACGGAACTCTCTCCCCGCCCGAGCGCGAAACCTCGCAACTTACGGCGGAATCGAATTCGATTTTGACGTCGCCCTTCGTTACCGTCTGCTCGTTGACCGTAAATACGTCCATATAGTCGGACAATTTTATCTCAAGTATCTTGCGGACGAGGTTTACCTCGAATTCGTACTCGAAACCGTACTCGTCTATATAGGTAACCGTCTTGACGTATTCGCCAGCCTCTTCGCCGTCGGTCGGGTACGCGACGACGAGCGGCATATCCGCCCTGTTGCCGTCTATCCGTATCTCGTATCTGCCGGCAACCGTTTCAAACGTCACGCTGTAATTGGAATAAATCTTATTCACTTCGCCGTAAGCAATGCCTATAGGCTCGCTCTCTCTCGAAGTCCTTATCGTCCGACTTACCGAAAGGGTATCCGTTTCGCGGTAATGCAAGACGGTTTCGGTTACGTTGCCGTAGGCGCTGCGCATCTTGAGAACGTATTCTCCGTCGCCGAATCTGCCGATTACGCCGTTTAACCTGTCCTCGGAAAGCGGCACGCCGTTGGTCTTAAGGACGTCGAACACGACGTATTCTTCCTCGCCGTATATTATCTTGACTTCATATATGCCGTCGTCGATCATCCTGTCCGCGTTTACGGAAAGTTTATTGTTGGTATAGCCCTCGTCTTTTCTGAGCGCCTTTTCGTTATATCCGATTAAATAGTCTTGTTTGAACGCGAAAGGTTGGTCTTTTATTTCAAACGATACGTCGACTTCGTTTCCGAACCCGTCCGTGAGTTTAAGCGCGTATACGCCCGCGTCTTTCCATTTGACGGAACACGTTCCGTTCGGATCGTAAAGTTGTACCGGGGTCTGCTCGACGCCGTTATACGTCAAGACGTAAGTTATGCGCTCGAAATACACGTCGACCGTAACGCTCTCGTTGGCTTTGAAACTCTGACCGTTTGACGCCAAGAACTGATTCGCCTCGCCGTCGTCGTACTCCGCGGTAACGACGACTCTGAGTTCGTTTGCCATGATTACGGTAAATTCGGCGACGCGCCCGTATATGTTCTTGACCTTTATCGAATAGAAACCTTCGCTCTCGAATACGATTTTGACGTAGCCGTCGCTCGGGGTGTAGACGGTCTGATATTCGCCGAACTCCGTGGTTTCAGAATACGCCGCAGTGATTTCGGTAATGCCGTCGAAAGCAGTTTCGGCGATAAAGAATCCGCCGCTTAAATAAATCTTTTCGTCGGTGGACGCGGGCGTTACTCGCTCGCCGTCGTCGACCTTTTCCAGCGCGATCTCCGGAAGTTTTCCGCACATCACCGCCTTGAGGAAATACGGCTGATATTCTTCGTTGTAAGTAACTCTCAGTTCGACGATCGCCTCGCCGTCCTTCGGCGCGTCTATGCGGTAATACATACGCTCTTCTTCGTCGAAACGGACGTAAACGTCTACGCCCGCCTCTTGCGCGGTCGCCAAGACGTAGGTCTTGTCTTTTTCCGCCGTAGCGACGTCGGAAATAATCGTGGCGGCGTATATCTGTCTGTACGAATAGACTTCGTCGCCGTTGCCGTCGTAAACGGGGTTGCCCTGTTCGTCCGTAAGCGGCATAAGCATATATGCGACTTGGTATAAAGCGCCGTTTATGCTCTCGAAACGCAAATACTTCTTCTCGCCGTTTTTCTCGACCGCTATCGCTATCGTCGCGCCGCTGTCGTAAGCCATTTCAAGGCTTTCGTACGCGTAGGCGTCGGACGGATACGAATACTCGTCGTTTTCAAAGACGATGGACTCCGCAGGGGATATTTTCGGCGCAAGTTCTTTGCCGTCGGCGTAAAACTCCGCGCCGTCGGACTTGTCGTTGATAAAGCAGAACTCGCTTTCGTTGCCCAAAGCGTCCCTCGCCACTATGCGGTATTCGCCGAAACGCGTTACGGTTACGTTGCTTACGCCCTCGTTTTCGGTAAATTCGCGGATCATAACTCCGTCTAAGTAGACTTCGACGTGGTTACAGATGGATTTATCGGTAAACTGCAAAGTTATAAGCGGGGAAAATACCGTGGAGTTCTCGCGAACGGCTTTGGGAACGGTCTTGCTCACCTCGAAGTATATATTGTCGGGGGTGAAGAACTCAGCGTAGTGTTCCAAATCGGGACCCAAAGTCCCGTTCAACTCTTCGAGTTGCTGCATATCGAAGTATTTTATGACGTCCTGACGCGCGGTTACGTTGATGATCGGCGCAGCCATGTCCGTCACGCAGTTATATACGACGTATATTTCGGGATAGCGCGCATAACGTACCGTAAGCGTCCAGTCCACGGCGTCGTTTATGCGAACGCGGGTTAAGCCGCTGAACTCTTTGACGGTATAAGCGAGCGACTTGTCGTCGAATTCGTACTCGTATCCCGCCTGAGTGTCGAACGTAAACATCAGCGCCTTGTTGGTGACTATTTGGTACTCGCGCTCGCCCGTTTTGCTTATTCTCAGGCAGGACTGCGTGCCGTCGTATGCGAAATATTCTTCGTTTTCGACGTAGTTCCAATTGATTTTGGGAAGTTCGCGCTTTAATTCGTAGTCGTAGGTAAAGGTGTTGCCGAACCAGTCCTCGATACGGATGGAATATACGCCCGCCTGATAATAGGTAAGGTTGCTCGAATAGTTGGATTCGATAAGTTTTCCGTCGAGATATATCTCGAAATTCTTTATCTCGGTCGCGTCTCTGTTGCAGGTTATCTGTATACGGCGGTTTTCTTCCACGTTGACTTTGACTGTCATCGGCGTGGAGTTCATCGATACGTTTACCCTGTACACGTTGCCCGAACGGTCGGAAATTTCAAGGAAGTATTGTCCGTCCGAAATCTCTACGCCCGTGCGCGGAATATCCTCTTGACGATATACGTTTACGAGTACGCCGTTTTTCTTGAATACCGCTATATACGCCATGGAATCCAATTCCGTCGCGGTGGTGCTGAACCCGGTTACTCTGAGGGTCTTGCCGTTTACCGTCGTTCCGTCGATGGAAGAATCGAGTTCGCGGGTAACGGTATCGCCCCTCGCGTTTTCATACGAAACGTTGACGGTGGGCGCGGTCTTGTCTAAGAATACCTTATAGTCGCGCATGCCGCTTTCGTCGCATTCTCTTAGCCAATACACTCCGCCGTCTATATTCAGGCTTCCGAATACCGTGCCGGCGGGGAGCAGTTTGAATTCCTTTACGATGGGATTCCCGTCCGCGTCGGTTTGGTTGGTATAGAAGATCTTCGTGTATTCTCCGTACTCGAACTGATACGTCGTTACCAAAGAACACGTCTCGCCCGCCGAGGTTACGATCTGACTGTCGTAAATTCCCGGGTCTCCGGAATAGTTTACGGCGCTGCGCATGTCCGCGCCGGTCTTGGTTATAAACGACGTGAGCCGCTCGAGCGCTATCTGCGATTCGTGAAGATACGGCGAACCGTTTTTATCTAAACCGTCGTTTCCGCCGGTCAGGTAGACGTAGCCGCCGCGATCGACTATGGTGTCGGTAACCTGCGCGATCGCCGCCGACAGCGACGACGGCAGACGTTCGGGGTCTATCTCCGAAGTGGTGCCGTAATAATAATACACCCACGCCTCGGGAGTGGTCGCGTTGTCCCACGTCGCGCGTTTATAGCGTAGCCAGACCTGTCCTACCGACGCCATTACCGAGGGGTCGGCGGAGGCTTTACGGTAAGTTCCGTCGCCGGTGTTGAGCGACGACGCCACGGACGCGCTGGTTACGTTTAAGACGCCGAGGTCTTGCATCTCGTAATATCTGACGAATTCAACCGCCTTGTCGCGGGATGAAAACGCCATAAGCCTCGTCGTGTCGTTGTAGTTGAGTTGACGAACGCCCTCGCCGTTATGATAATAGTACACCGACGTGTCGAGCATATAGACCTTGTTTATAAGCAGAGTACCGCTCTGAGTGTTTTTGTAATTCGCGGTCTGGGCGGCGTCCGATCCCGAAGTAAGGTACAGCGTTACGTCAGAGGACTCTTGAACGGTCTGGTTGTCTTTTAAGCCCGTGATCGCTTTGAAGTTGACGCGAATAAAGCCGAATACGGTGTTTTTAAAGGTTATATGCACGCCGAAAGCGTCCGAATAATAATCCGCATAGTCGGCGTATTTATCTTCGGCTATTTTATTGCCGTTGATATACAATTCCCTTATATCGTATTCGTCGGCTTGCCTTGAAAACGCGAAGTCGAATCTCGGGTATCCGTCGCGCACGTTGTAAACGGGCGTGCCGTCGGCGTTGAAAAACTCCGACTTGGAACAAGTCATCGCGACTTCGACTTCGGATCTCGCGTCGAAATTGACGGTGGTCGGACAGAACGTGTAGCCGGACATATTAACCACGTTGCCAAGCCCGTCTACGGCGTAAAACGCAAGCGTTACGTCCTTTTGTTCTTCCTTTTTTATTCCCAAATCCTCATAACTCAGTAGCAACGTCACTCGGTTATTCTCGGGTATTTTGACTAAATTCTTCTTTTCGTCCTGGTTTCTGTCGTAGAGGAGTTTCGTCTGCGGTTCGCCGCCTTTGAACGAATAGTAAACGTATATCTGCGCGACGCCCGCGGACGCGGAGCCGTAAGGCTCGTCGCCGACGTAGAACACGACGTTGCGCTCTCTCAGTCCTTTCGTCGCCTCTTCGACCATAAGGTTGGTTACGCTCGGCGGCGTGTTGTCGAACAGGAACGGTCCGAAAGTTTTCGTGGAGACCTTTCCGTACACGCTCTTCATATAGACGTGCAGGTAGTACGTTCCGGACAGGTCCTTTGCCTCGATATTCACCTTTTGTTGCGAACCGGTAAGCGTAAGCGACTTTTCGTAAGCCGCGGGTGCAGCCGACTCGATAGTCCAGGCATACTCCATTTTTGCGCCTGCGGTGGTCTTGCTTATGGCGATCGGCACCGAAGCCGTTCTCTGCGGCGTAGAGGGTATGAGGTAATTTACGTCGAGGTCGATTACCGGGAGACGCGTATCGAGCGAACACGACGGATCCCATTCGGTGTTTTTCGGGAGAGTCGGGGTTACGGCATAGTTATTGCGCTTAGACGCGTTGTAGCCGTAGTCGCAAATCGAGCCGAAATTCGTCACAGAAACGAGAGAAATGGCATCCGCGTTGACTTCGCCGCCGTATGCGGACGGGTCGAACTCGAAATAAAGAGTATCCGTTCCCGCGCCGCCGGCGTAGGTGAAGTCTATGCTCGTGAGCGCGCTCGCAACGTTCGCCGTGATGACGGGCGCTTTGCCCGAAATATACACCGGCTCGGAGAAACGAAGAGATAGGCGCAGATTTTCGCCGACGCGGATGGTGTTGTGGTCGATATGCCAACTCTCAACCGTAGGCGCTTTGGAGTCTATCAACAGTCCCGAAGCGACCGCGTCGTTTACGTTTCTCGCCGGGACGACGTAGTTGTAAACCGGGTACGAGCCGCCTTGACCCGCGGAAACGTACGTTATATACATTCCCTCTTCTTCGTAAACGTTAAATCTGAAATTGCCCTTCGCGCCGTTCGGCATAAGGAAATATCTTCCCGCCGAGGCGACGCCGCGCATTTCGGATAAAACTATGGATCTGTCTTTATCGTAAGTTTCGTCGGTTACCTTTAACCCGCCGTCGTAACTCGACCCGAAAACGACGTTCTTGTTTTCTTCTATTTCGTTTATATATACTCTGAAAAGTTGCGAATTGCTCGAAGTTTCGCTCAGCGTCAACCTGAGCGGCTTGTATTCGGAAATATCGCTCGCGGAAAGCGACAACTTAGCGCCGACGTACACGTCGGCTATGCCCGTGTTCACGAACGTGGACATCCAGGTCGGGTTTATCGAAAAGTCGGCGGTTTTTTCCTGGTATCTGTTCGTCTGCGTGTTTGAATAAAGCCTCTCGAATGCGACGTTCGGAAGTCCGAATTTCGCGCCTTTTAAATACTCGTCGAACACTTGCAAGCCGTCTTTGACGGTTATATTCAGTTCCTGCGAGCCGGGACACGCGCACTCTAACGTCGCCTTACCCTTTTCGCCGTTGCCTTCGATTGAGTCGATAAACAGATCGAACGTCCTGTTGCCGTATTCGTAAGTAACGCTGTTATACGTCGAGAACCCCGACGGGTGCGTCTGTATAACCACCATCTGTTCTTTTACGGAAGGCGTCAGCGTGACTTCGCTCTCGAATGCGTCGTAGTCGCCGAGCGCCGCGATCGCGCTTCTGTCACGCGTGCGAAGAGTTACGGTTATCGGCTCTATTATCTCGTCCTGAGTGCCGACGTAAACCACTATTCTGTTAGTCAGATCCGCCTGCGCGACGCCCTTGCTGTCCTTATCGGACGCCCTTAAATTTATCGCCGCGGGAACTACGGATTTCTTCGCTATTCTGTTATAAGTAACGCAAATATCCGGATAGAGAGTGTAATATATCTTTACCGACCAGCGTTCGCTCGAATCCACGTTGACGTAGATATACGTCTTGCCGTTTATCGTCCTTTGGATCGGCGTGGCTTTCACGTTGCCCGTAAAGGCGTAAGAGTAAACGGTGGTGGAGTCAAGCACGAACGAAAGTTTATCGTCGCTCGTTATATAGTAATTGTCCGTGCGGAACAAGTTGACGTCATTTTCGTCGAGGTCGACGAATTTTCCGTCGTCCGTCCGCGTTACCCATTTTACGGTTTCGTAAGGGTTTACGCGCGTCAGCGTCGCAAGCGAATGTCCCTTACCTACGTCCGGATCGTTCGCGGGGGAAATAGTATAGCCGTATTTGTCGGTAACGGTAAATTCGTATCTGCCCGCGTCGGTATAGACGAGTCCGTAATGCGTTTTGCCGTAGTCGTCGGTAAAGGTTACCGCCTCTTCGGCAAAATCGACGAGTTCCGCCGCCCTTCCGGGACGAGAGACGTAAACGCTGTCTATCTCGCTCGGCAAGCGGTCGGGAATAATATAGGTAACGTTGTCGTTTTCGGTTACTTCTATGCGCGTATCGAGCGGCTTTTCCGCCCTCGAAACCGTCATCGTAAAGCAGTTGCCGGCGCGGTCGTATATCTCTAACAGGAATATTCCGTAAGGAAGATCGTAACTCTTGCTTTCAGCCGCCAAATCCTTGAGCGAGAATTCGTCCTCAAGCACTTTTTCGCCGCTCGTTATGTTAAACACCGCGACGTAAGAGAAAGTATCCGCGTCAACGCCGTTCTCGTGGTAATCGTCGTAAGAGAGGCCGGACGAAAACTTCTTGTCCTCGATGAATTGTATGTTGAACTGCGTAGTATGCAGGATCTCGCCTTCGCTGTCTTGGTTCCACCAGACGTTGTTGTGGTTTTCTCCGTTAAGGTCTTTGTACTGCGTGAGTATCGACGGCGTGTCTTTATCGACGTAAACCGCGTAGTCGCGCAGTCCGTTTTCGTCGAGTTCGCGTATAACGTAAACCCCGGACTCGGTCGCGGATTGCGTCAGATACGGCGTCGCGAGCAGTTTGAACTCGTTTTTATACGCGTCCATAGTCAACACGACCTTGCCTTCCTCGTCGAATTGAGCGGGCGCGTAATATAACTTTGTCGTGTTGATATATTCAAACGTATACGAAGATATCAACGTGGCGTCGTCGCGGTCGTTGTATTTGTCGTAGAAAATATCGCTGTCAAAAGTATATATAAGCGGATTTTCACCGTCGCCGCCGTAAGTCAATTCGGTAGTACCGTCGTAGGACTTATCCGCGGTAAACGCCTGCGGCACGCGCGCGGGGTCGAGATATAACGCTCCGCCCTCGTTGGTTCCGTTCATAGAGTTGAGGTACATGACCGAGCCGTTTCCGATAATTATACTGACTACTTTGTCTATGACGGACACGAGCCTCGGCGGCAGCGCGTTTACGTCCAACTTCACGGACTTATCCGCTCCGCCCAGATAATAATACGCCCAATCGCGCTGCGCCGTGGAGAAATTCCAGGTCGTGGATTTATAACGTATCCACACGTCGCCCTTGGCGGGTTTCCTGCTCTCCTCTCTCTCGACGCTCAGAACGCCGTTGCTGAACGCGGTAACGTCGGCTTCGGTAAGTCTGACGGCGTAAAGGTCTTTGTATTCCATCGTGCGGACGTAATCGGCGGCTTTATCGCGGCTTGAAAACGCCAACGTCTCGACAGAATCGTTGTAATACGCGCTGACCGACGAGCCCATGCCCGGACCGGTACGCGAATAAAACCTCGCGCTGCCCAGCGCAAACACCTCGTTTTTAAGGTTTACGCCGACGCCGAATATCTTGCCGTAATTGCCGACTTCGCTGTTTTGGTTGCCGTCGGTAACGTAAAAACGCTGGGTTTTGGAATAGGACGTATCGTCGCCTAAAGTTGCGATCGTCGTAAACTCGTAAAAGCCGACCGTCGTCGCGAAGAAAGAGATCTCCGCGTCGTTTCCGTTCTTGTCGTCTACAAGATAATCGGTGAAGTATTTTATCTCGTTCTGACCTATCGAGTTGTCGTCGTACGGTCTTAGCCCGATACGCGTGTTTTGCTCGATTTTATACGCTTTATCCAAGCGGTAGCCACCTGTTGGGTCGCTCTTTCCCGGGTGACCGATAACTATCTTTACCGGACCCGAAGATATATCCACGACGTATGCGTTTTCTGCGTAGAACGTCGTCTTGTCGAAGATGACATTGCGGTCGGCGGTATCGTCGGTTACGGTCTCGCCGCCGATCTTTACCGTCGGAGCGAATACGGCGCGCATGTCGAAAGTTTCAGAGGTTTCGGACGCGAGCATCTCGGAAACGTTGCCCACGACGTCGGTTGCCGTCAAGCCGACGTAATAATCTCCGAAAGATTTCTCGCCCTCCGCGTCTTTAAGTCCGACGTGAGTATCCGCGTAAATTTTAAACGTCAGAACGCCGTCTGTAAACTGAACGCCGAAGTCGTTGGGGTCGGAGAACGTTCCGTCGGCGTTGCGCTCTAAAACGGTAAGGACCTTATCGGGGTTTCCGCACTCCAAATATTTTTCGCTGAGGTATAAAACAACGGTTTTGACCCCGGACAGATCTTTGATTTTTGCGGACACGTTTTTTTCTTGAACGGTGCCGTCTATCGTCATTTCGTCGAGTTCCGGCGGAGCGGCGTCCACGCGAACGGGTCCGAAACGCCGCATGGTACTGTTTTCGTCTGAATAAGTGGACTTTGCAAAGACGTAAAGATAATACGTCCCGGAAGTGCGTTGCAATTCGGTTTCGATAACGCCGTTCGCCGAATAACCTATCTGATACGGCGTTAAGTATCGATACCACATCAGCGGATAGAGATATTCGTCGGGTTTAAACGCTCTGTAATTCCTCTCGAGTTCGTATACCCTCGCAAGATTTATCGCTTCATCCCCTTCTTTCTTGACGAAATAATCTTTTTCTATGTCGATCGCAGTATCCGTCGTTTTGCGGAATTCCGCGCCGTCCAATTCGTAATAATCTTCGAGGTCGGCGGCTTTCGGGTCGACTATTCTCGCGTAGTTAAGGTCGGGCGCGGTAGACCAAAGGTAGTACAGCCCCTCCATATTACTCGTCCCGGACGCGGTGACCTGAGTCTTGAAAGAGGAGACGTATTCGCTCGGAATATCTTCCGAATCCTCAACCACGGGACTGCGGTTATCGAAAGATAAGGTAAGACTGCTCTTTACTTGCCTCGGCGCGCATTTGTCCGCCTCGAGCGCGCTGAGCGTGGCATAAGATTTACAACGGTTGTTCTCGTCCTCTCTGTTTCTGCCGTAGTCGCGGACCTTGTCGATATTGTCAAAGCCTTCCACTTCGATATTGTTTATGGTTCCGATGAGCGGGTCGCCGTAGGCGTCGAGCGCCTTGGACGGATCGAACTCGAATACAAGCGTATCCGAGCAATGCCCCTGAGTCTGAACCTTAGAAACGCAAGTAAACGTCGCGGAGTAATTGTTGAATCCGCCGGCACCCGAAAGTTTGGTTCTGAGCCTTATGTTCGGAACGTCCGTAGCCGCCACGTTGATCGGCTCGTTGAAACGGACGGAGATACGGATCTTATCGCCTTTTCTGACGGTGGATTGATCGACGTACCAGCCCTTTATCTTCGGCTGACTTTCGTCTACCGGTATCCAATACAAATTCCAATCGTAGGTTTCACGGTACCAGTTAGAATCGCTCTTGAACGTTTCGTAAATCGTCCTCGACTGGAAGTTCATATAGTAATAATCGCCCCAGTTGAGGTTGCCTTTGGATTTGAAAACGTAGTCGGTCGCAAAAGCCTCATCCTCGTGCAACATATCGCCGTAACTTTGCCCGAAATAAAGCGCGTCGTAGTCGATATGTCTCAGTCTTACGGTATATACCTGAGTACCCGAAGTGTTGCCGTCGTACAGTTTGAGCGTACACCAGGACGGCATCGTAACGCCGCTTTCGTCGAGTTTGCAATACCCGCCTGCATAAAGGTTCGCAAAACCCGTATCCAGATAGTCCCTGCCTATAATTCCGCCGTCCTTGTCCTTAAAGGTTTGAGACGCGTTAAGCGTCTGCCCGCTCTTGTTTTCGTGATAAATTTTAAGCCCGTCGTAATTGCCGTAAGTGAAACCGGCGTACTCGCCGAGTATCCTATGCCCCAACTCGTTGTTCGTTAAATAAGTATGTAACTTATCCGCCACGGAAGTGAGGTTCACGACAAGAAGTTTGGCGGCGCTTTTTATCTTGAAACCCGCGGTAAGCACCTCGTAAAGTTCTATTTCAAAATACGGCTTTACGCCGTCCACGACGAATCTCTCGACGTTTTTGTTTACCTTTATCGAAATAGTGTCGAAACAAACGCCGTTCCACGAATTCGACCTTCTCAGCGATACCACTCCGTCAAAAGCCGTATAGTCGACGCCTGCAACCGCAGTCGCGTTACGGGTACGAATCTTTACTTTTACCTCGTTCATTTTGACCGTAGACGGAACACCGCACGCGATTATTACCGTGACGGTGTCCTCGTTGGCAGACGTATTATAGGTTGTGTCGAGTTTTGTTTCGTTGAACGATATGCCGACCTCGTTATCATTGACCCACGTCGGGTTTTCGAGAGCGCGGGCGTTGTCTTTATTCGGCAAGAACGCAAACAGACAGCCTATCGCCAGCGCTATCGCCGTTATCAGCGTTATGGGTTTTAATATCTTCCTTTTACCGATCATTGTCTCTCTCCTCCGCCCGCAACGGGTGTCTGTCCGAACAAATCCTCTATTTTCGCGTCCGGATGACTTTCTTTATAGAGTTTCCACATTTTCATTATATCCTGCGCCGCTTTCGCGTCGTCGTTTTCAGCCGCACCGGCGTTTTCGGCGTTTTCGGTGTTTTCTGCGTATTCGCTTGTTGCGCTTGCCGAAGTCCGACCCTCAGTCGCAGCCTCAGCGCTTTCGCCGGGATTTTCCGATTTCACGGAAACTCCGCCCGAAACGCTTCCCGTTTCGCCGCCCGCGCGCTCTTTCGCCTCAGCCCGTTCTTTCTGGTCTTTCTCCACGAGGTCGTTCCTTATCGCTATGTTGTAAAACGCCTCTTTTTCATCGAACAGTCTGTTGTTGAGTTCCGAAGTGTCCATCTTCCCAAGTTTATAGAGCGGGACTTTGAAACTCGGCGTAAAATACGTCATCAGCGGATAGTTTCCGAAAGTTACCACGATTGAGTGACCTATATCCCCCGAATGGTTAAGGCGCTGAAGTTCGCTCGGGTATATAAGCGGTCTTACCTGCATTTGCGTGGTGACGTTTATATCCCGCGCGGAGTTCGCGCTGCCCGACGAACTGTTAGTCGCAACGGTTATGTTGCCGCAAAGTTCGCTGTACTCTTTACACGTTCCCATATCGTTAGAGCCGATGAACATCTTTATTCCGCAGTTGCCCTTTACTATATCCGCAACCTTGTCGCCGTAGACGTTGTTTAATTGCGCGTAAGACTGAATTATCATGTTGAACCAAATCTTACGGCTTCTGCCGACCGTTATCATCTTGTCGAACTTGTCTATTTTAGGCATGTTCGCGAACTCATCCAATATATAATATACGTTCCTCGGCAAAGACAGGTCCTCGTAAGACGACGCTATCTTTATCAGCGCTTTATAAATGGAAAGCATAAATATCGCCGCCAAGTTATATCTCGTGTCCTTTTCGTCGGGAATCTTCAAAAACAAAGCGGTGGGTCTGTCGGCGAGGTTTTCGGGAATAAAGTCGCTTGCCGAAGTCAACGCGCAAATACCCGAGTCGTTGAACATCGTGAGTTTTTCGTACACGATGGACATATAACTCGCCCGCGTCGATTCCGCCGCGTCGCACACCTGTTTACTCAGCGACAGCGCCTTGCTCAACGGGTTGCGCCCCGCGAAATAACGGCGGAGTTCGTAATAGTCTTTATTACTGTTTTGTAGTATTTTGGCGAGGTTGAAGAAGTTGAATTTCTCTTTTACCATCCCAAGGCGCGGATCTTCGCTGTCCTCGAGCATAGCGAGCAGCGTTGCGAGCGTTATCGCCCTCGCGCCCTTTTCCCACATCGGGTCTTTTTCGTTCTCGACGGGAACGAGCGCCGAAACGAGGTCGTTTAAGTCCTCGTATACCTCGTCGAAGGTCTTTTTCTTATATACCTTTATCGTCGTCTTTAAGTTCGACATGCTCGAATACGCTTTGCCGTCGAAAACGTACCAGGGCTTTCCCTCTTCAAACGATTCTATCGGGTCGGCGTTCGGGAATTTCTCGCTGTCGTATGCGTCTTTGTGCATAAACACGTTCTTGTTCGCGTTGACGTAGTCCTGATAATGGTCCCAGATAGAGTCGAGCGGGTTCCAGCGATACGACGAATAAGTATCTCTTAGGTCTATGACTTTTACGTCGTAGCCGCGCTCTTTCAAAAATCCGCTGTGGAGCGAGAACAGTTCGCCCTTGGGGTCGGTCATTATCATCGACGAGCCTGCGCCCGACGCGCCGATGAGTTGAATCATCGGGTTTACGAACGTCGTCGTCTTACCGCTACCGGTAGAACCTATTATTATAGAGTGACACGGAGAGTTAAACAGTATATCCATGTCTTTGTTCTTCGCCGTCATCTGCGCCATGACGGGTACGCCGTCTTTCTTGACGCCGGAGAGTTCGCTGTATTTATGCGGCTTGAAGATCTTGTTCTTTTCCTCGTCGGTCAGCCATCTCGAGTTTTCGAGGTTGGCTTCCATCTGTTTGAGTTTGCCCTTGCCGCCTATGCCCGTATAGCGCATAAACTTCCATAAATCGCGGTCGATAAACCCGAGATATACGGCGGAAAACGCGATGAAAACCGAAAACTGTAAGCCTAAAAACAACAGATCCCAATGGAAAATCCTGTCGAACACGCCTCTTATGTCGAAGTTGTCGAAATCGCCCTTGTTGACGATAATTCCGAATATCACTATCGCGATAAAAAACGATATCATTATGGCGGAGCAAAGCGTAAAAATTATGTCGTGCGCCTTGCCGCTCAATATCTTGTGCGCGAAGATTATCACGCCGAAATTTATCAGTATGAAAAACGCAAAGCCCGTATACCCGAACGCGTTGGAAAGCGTCAGGTCGTGCCTTATCATAAGCGTGGGTATGACTATGATCACGGAAAGAGCAAAGGCTATAGAAAACAATAAAACGGTAAAAGTCTTTCTGTTTTTCATTATTCGTTCACCTCCGTCTCGTCGCCGCCCTGTTCTTCGGCCGGAGAGTTGAGCGCCGCGTTATATTTTTTAACGTCCTCGAGATCGATTACCGTCAACACCGTGTAAAAACCGTCGACGACGTCGCCGCTCGGGTCGTCGTTATATACCGAATTCAACTTTACGCTTACGCCCGAGCCGTCCGTAAGCGAAGTGTATACGAGGAAACTGCCCGTGCCGGTCATGTTCTTTATACGCTCTATCGCGATAGGCGTCTCGTCGTCCGAGGACACGCCGAACGGACTGAATTGTTTGAGTTCGATTATCTTTTCCTGCACGGCGGGGTCGAGTTGTTCCAGCATCGTATATCCGTCGTCCTCGAAGAGCAAGCATCTGCCGAAAATCTCGAGATTCGGCGTTTCGTCGTCGGCGGCGGAGGCAACCGCGGCAAAAGCGTTTTTAGCGTCGTTTATCCAGACGGACATATTCCCGTCCGTATCCACGAACACGAACGCCAACACGTTAGTTGCCGACCGCTCGCTCTTTATAGCGTAAGGTATCACGAAATAGCCGTTTTGGGTGTATATCGCGCCGTCGTATAAAGCACGCGTCGTGATAAATTCCGCGCTCGAGTTCTTTTCGTTAAGCCACAACTTGTTCGCAAGCGCCTCGGAATAAGTCGTAAAAGCGTTCATATCCGTAAAGCCGAATAATTTCATAATCATCTCGCGATACGCCGTGCCGGTATAAGACGCGCCGCCGTTTAACGATATGGTAAAATTTTTATTCATTCCGACGATTACGCTGTTTGCCGTATCGTATTCGACGCCGCGGCTCAAATTCCTGTTTGCCTTAGCGAACAGACTCTTTGCCAAGTCGAAATAATCTTTATAAGACTTATAATAAAGGCTCGTAGTGCCGAGTTTCCACTCGTTGGAAACGCTGTCGCCCAAGTTATAATTTGCTATGAACGCGGCGTAATACGCGCTGAGAGAGTCAAACGCGGTGACCGTCTCTTCGGACAATTGGGCATGTTCGCCTCGCCCCTCGCGCTTAGCCACGCCGTCGGTTTTTCCGTCGTCCTTTATTACCGAGCCGAGCAGATTGCAATCGCAAAACGCTATTTTAAAGCCGTTGGCGGTTATGATATAATCTTCTTTATTATATCCCGCGGTCTTTTCCGAACAAGCGCCGGGGAGCGACGTGCAATATCTGAAAGCCACGCGGTTTTCTTCTATTCCGTCCAAATCTCCGAGCGGCTCGACGAAAGAAATTTCGGTTCCGCGGGTCAGGTATTTTTCCGTTTCCTTTCCGTCCTCGATTACCGTCACGGTCGCCGGACGCCACTTCCAGGTCTCCCAGCCATCTTTTTCAAACGCGTTGCAACGTCCGTACATGGTTGCCGTTCCGCCCGTTTCGCAGAGCGAAAGGTATTCGAGAGCCAAGTCGTAGTCGTTTATTATAAAACTGATTTCGCCGCCGCCTTGCACGTCGTCCACGATCGCGTATACGCAAATTTGCGTCATGCCGCCGACGTCGTTGCTCCAACCGTATTTAAACGGAAGGACGAAAATGTCGTGCGATTCGTTGAACGGTTTGGCGAGCGAATAGATCGAGCCTTTGAATCCGCACCGAGCGGCCGCGGACGCCATACTCACGCCGGCTTTGTTCTTATACTTGAAAAGCGATCTTACAAGTCCCGTCGCGTCCTTGATAAAGTCGTCCCCGTCCGAATACCCGAACAAGGTCGCCAAAAGTTTTTTGTCGACGGAAGAGTTGGTTTCGTCCGCCAACTTTAAAGTCGCGCCGTATCTGCCCACTTTGTCGCCGTTTATCGTCATATAGACGGATTTGTTTTCAAATGAGAACGTGTTCTCGCCCGAGCCTTTCGAGGCTGCCGCGGAATATTCGAGAATTTTCGCATACGCGCTTTTATACGGGTTCGACATCATACCCATAAAGTCGGACGCGCCGCCCACAAAAGAGGCGTACTCCTTTACAAGTATCGCGTGATGGTACGCAAGGTCGTCAAAAGCCTTGAGCGTTTCTGCGGACAAATTGGCGTCGTAAGGAGTGTATAAAGCGTCCGCTCCGCCGTTTTTATAATCCGCAAAAACGTTACAGTCGCAATAAGAGAGTTCGAGATTTCCCATAACGGCGTTGGCGCTTTCTTTGACGCAAGCGCCGTAGTTGTAATCCAGATATACGCCTATTTTTTTGCCGCTTATCGGGTCTTTCCACTCGTCCTCGTAAACGGCGATTTCGCTCGTTTTAAACCTCGTAACGGTGGTCGTGCGGATCTGCGTCCTTACGGGCGAGACCGAAACGTAGTTCGGATTGTCCTCGAACGTTACCACGACGACGTAGTATCCGTCCGCCGTTATGGCGTCGCTATACCCGTCTAAGTCGTTATAAGCGGTCAGATCCTCTACCCAGCCTGCCGTTTGGCAGTATCTGACGTCTTTTATCTTAAGTCCCGTCGGAACGTTCGACGGGCGATACGCCATCGCCGCGCAGTACGGGTCGTACTCCGCCTCGTCGTCCTCGTCATCCTCGTAAAAATCGTCGTAGAAGTCGTCGTAGTATTCGTTTTTCATGACCGCGACGAACCTGCTCCTTTCAAACGACACGCGGTCCATCTGCGCTTCGACGGGGTCGATTATGAGCGTCGCCGTGATCGGCGCGGGGTCGTTATAGTTTTTATCGCCCGCGACGAACGTCGCCGTCGCCTGATACGTCCCGGCGTCTACGCCGGCGTTGTTATTATAGGTTACCTTTACGCCGCTGGGTAACGCGCCTTGTATCTCGATTTTTTTCTCGGTCCCGTCGTAGTAGACCCTGTTGCCGTTATAGTGTACGTCCGACATATCGTATTCGGCTTTTTCTATCGTAAGAACCGCGGTCTTGCTCGGGATCGCAGCATAGTTTATAAAGTCCGCGACCGTGAACGTTGCCGTCGCTTTGTACACGCCTGCGTCGACGTGTTCGTTGTTATCGTATGTAACCGATACGCCTACCGGCAGCGCGCCGTCGATTTTTACCGAGTGACGCGTCCTGTCGTAGACTTCGGTTTTGTCCGAAAAAGTTATTGCGGAAAGGTCGATTACTGCTTGTTCGATCGTGAGTTTTGCCTCTTTCGGCTCTATTTTGTTATAGTTGTTCGGATCCCCCGTAAAACTCGCGCGGACGACGTATTGCCCGGCGTTCCTCGCGCCGTTGCCCCTTTCTTCTTTTCCGCCCTCGCGTATTATGGTATAGTCCACGGCGACGCCCGTCGGGATAGCGCCCGTCATTTCAAGAGTATGGACGTTGCCGTCGAAGGTTTCGGTCTTGTCCTCGAAAACTACGGACGAAAAATCGTAATCGGCTTTGCGGATTATTATCTTCGCCGTCATTTCCTTCATCTCGTAGGCGTCTTTTCTCAAAACCGCCTTAGCCTCGTATTCGCCCGCGTTTCTGAAACGGTTGGTCGTGGGATAGGTCACCGTAGTGCCTTCGGGTACGTTCTTTACTTCCGCAACGTAAAACTCGCCGCTGTACACGACGTCGATATCCGCGAACACCGCCCCGGCAAAGACGTTACGCCTTACGCTGACTTTTACGACCGTCGACTTTTCGGCGTAGGTCACGGTTATTTCGTGTTCGCCCTCTTTTAAAAGTTTCAGTCTGTCCGCGGCCGTGAGCATGCTCGCGTTTAACGCCACCGATTCGGTCTTGCCGGAACCGTAAGTCGCCGTAACCGTATAATCCGCATACTCGAATTCGCCTATCCTGACGGATATTTCGCCGGGCGTGACCGAAATCTCTTCCACGTCGTCCACCGTACACGAAATCAGACCCAACGCCGAAACCGACGTAAGAATCAAAAGTAAAGTCATGAAAAATACTCTTATTTTATTTTTCATCCGAGTAACTCCTGTCAAAACCTGTTTTTTTTCGGGCCCGTGAAATCCGACCAGTCCGAATAATTTGCCATATATACGCCTTGATACGCGTTTATCGCTTTAACGTCTCCGTCTATATAATCGTAATAATCGCAACCGAACTTTTCGGTGTTTACCGAATAGGAATTGTGCGATTTTATAATAATATCCGTTCCGCCGATCTGTTTAAGCGTTTTCATAAGCGCCGAAAAGGCTTGCGAGAGATATTGATTGTCGTTGCCTATACCGCTCTTTTCAAACAAATTGACGAGCAGTTCGGATCGCGTACACGCCGCACCCTTTTTGTCGATGAGATACGCGAGGATCTCCTTGGACTTCGCCCGCGGAAAATGTACCGGCAGATTGTCGCAGAAAAACTCGAAGTTCCCGAACGTCTGGGCGTAAAACCTGCGCTCGCCGCGCTTTGCCGCCGTGGGATAGAGCAAGTCGTCGAACTGTTCTTTAAGACGTTCCTCGTCCACGGGCTTTAATAAATATCCGCTCGCGTGCAGTCTTATGGCGTCCATCATATACTCTTTATAGCCCGTAACGAATACTATGTTCGTGCGAGGATAAATTACCTTTACGCGGTGCGCGAACTGTATCCCCGTCATATCGAACATCCTGACGTCGCTGAAAACCACGTCCGGCTTTACTCCGCTTTCAAGCAGTCTGAGCGCTTGCATCGGGTCTCTGAACGGATATATCTCGCAGTCCGGCTTTACGTTTTTTATCGTGTCGACCAAAGATTTTAACGCGAGCGCCTCGTCGTCGACGGCAATTACTATCATTTATCGATCCTCCTGTCGAACGGCTCGACGTATTTTATGCCGCCTAACGCGAACGACCCGTCGCCTTTGGGGAGCGGCTCGCTCACGTCGATCGTGATCTTCGTCGGCTCTTCTTCTATTTCTTCGACAACTCCGCCCGCAAGTTCCCCGCCCTCGGAAAACCCGCGGTAGAAAAGTTCGGTGTCTATCCTCATTTCGGAAATGGTGAACCGCGTAGCGCTGGATATTTTGCGCTCGCTTAAAAACTTCTTCGTGAAAAATACCCGCTTATCTTCGCTTGCCCGCCTTTTCGCAAGCAGCAGTATGTTGTCCGCCTCCGCCTTGCTTAAATCCTGCAAGTCGTGTTTTTTCAGATACGCCGATTTGTTTTTTAAGTCGTCCGCCTCGAAAAGCCCCGGAAGCCGCGAATAATCCCCCGACGACAACTGCTCAGTACGCTGACGGTAATAATACTCGCTTATTTCGCCGAGCCTGAACGCGTCCGCCAAAGCCTCGCGCCGAGCCTCCGTCGCGCGGGAAAGATTCTTCTCCGCGCGCGATTTTTGATATTCGCATTCCATGCGGTATTCGCCTTTCGCCGAAAACAGTCTCTTCTCCCACTTCTTTATAAGCCTTTTCTGCCTTGTAGCCTGTTTATTGAACGCCTTGTCCGCCGCGTACTCCGCGTTTTTTCTGTATTCGGACGAGGTCTTATGTAAAAATTCGTTATAGTCGATGTCCAAAGCCGACAGATCCTCGTCGTATCCGACTTTGTCGAACGCGTCCGCGGGCTTTCCTTCCTCTATAAGCGCCGCCTGAACGAAAGATTCGGGTTGTTTCGTCAGCCAAGCAAGGCGACCGTTATCGTCGTCCCCGGACAATAAAAGCACTTGCGCCGCCTGCCTGTGCAACAGATTAAGCGTCGCTTTGGCAAGGTCGTCGCCGAGATATTTCTCGCTCTCGTTTTCGTTTTCGACCGTGGAAATCTCGTAAAGGTCCAAAACGCATTCCCGAGCGTTTGCAACGTACTGCCCGGATACGAGATCGTTTTTTACTATGAATTCGAGTTCGTCAAAGGGCGCGTCGCGGTATAATTCGCGGCTTTTGGTCAAGTCGAATTCAGATAACTGTTTCGGATTCATTAAAAGCGCGCGCTCCAAAAGAAAAATCTCGTCCGTCAGTTCCCGCCTTACGATTTCCGTAGGCGCTCCGCTCTGCCCTTGCGCTTGCAAATGGGTCTTATTCGTATCGAATTCGGTCTTTATCAATTCGTAGAGTTTCTTTAAAAAACCCATTTGTCGCTCAGCCCCCTTATAATTTCTCCCCTAAATAATAACACAACAACTATTACAAAAATATGACAACGCGCGCCGCGTTGCCACAATTTAATATATAAATTATTTTATATAATATAAATTATTTTATATAATAAAAAGTTCGGCTGCAAGCCGAGCTCGGTTTTATTGAAATTTTGCGGTTTTCCGAATTTTACTCCTCGCCCGCCCGTATCGGAATCGTTATCGTAGCTTTAGTTCCGTAGCCTATTTTACTATCTATCTCAACGTCTCCGCCCGTGAGCGACTTTATTCTGCTTTTTACGTTGTTTATCCCGACGTGCGACGAGTCGAGCGCCTTTGCAGGGTCGAAACCGACGCCGTCGTCCTCGACCGTTACCGCAACGGCGTCGCCCGTGCGCTTGGCGGAAATTTTTACCGTGCCGCCGCCCCTCTTTACCGACACGCCGTGCTTAACGGCGTTTTCGGCGAGGATCTGCACGCTCATAACGGGTACGGAGAAATCCGTTACGCCGACGTCGTATACGATATTCAGTTCGTCGCCGAAACGTATCTTCTCCAGCCGAAAATACGCCTGCACGTTTTCGAGTTCTTTCTCAAAAGGTATAAGTTTGTTCTCGTTGCCCGACGAGAGCGTCTGCCTTAAATACTTCGCGAAATCGCCTATCGCTTTCTTCGTCATATACGGATTGTTCGGCAGAGCCTGAATCGCCGTCAGCGCGTTGTAGATAAAATGCGGCGAAACCTGACTTTGGATTATCTGAGCCTGCGCGAGCGAAACGTCTCTGCGCAATTCGTCCGCCTCGCGTTTTGCTTTTTGATAGCGGTCCTCGCTTTTTATGCGCTCCAAACCTTCGGTAATCAATGCGGAAAGTACGCCTATAAGCGCATAAATCGGGTATTTCGGGAAAATTGCGTCGAGCGCCGCGGCGCAAGCGAACAGGCAAAATAAAGCCGAAAACTTTATTTTATCGTACTTTGAAATCGCCTTTCGGTTTATGAATAATAGCGCAAATCCCTCTGCAAGTATAGCCGCAAATATAGCCAAAATCCAAAAATAAGCGGCGTTATATATCGGTCGGCCGCTTTCATAGTCGAACAAAAAGCGCGTAAAGCGGTTTATTATAAGCATGACGGTCGCCGCTATGCAGGCGACACCGCCCGCGGCGTGCCACGGAAATAATTTTTTGTCTTTGGGGAGACAAATCGCCGCTCCGCCGAAAACGAGACCGAATGCCAAATAGACGCTCGCCGCCGCTTTTACGCTTTCAAGCGTAAAAGCCAAAGCCGCGTTCCCTTCTTTAGCGCCGTAAAAACGCGCCGCTCCGCCGAAAACGGAAACCGCGAAAAACAGAAAAAGTATTGCCGCCGTGGCAATTTTTTCTTTCTTCGCCCTATTTGAGAAAACGGCGACGCCTATAACCCCCGCAAGCGAGGACACCCCAACCGCGCAAGAGAGTATAAGGTTCAGATACGTCAGTTCCATATTTTTATTATATTATATCCGACAGAGTTTGTCAAATTTATTTCTAATACAAGCGAGAATAAGCGATTTTCGCAATTATTCGAGCGCCGTATTACGTCATCGTCAAATGATATTATATATTTTATATCACAAATCGCGGAATCCGCCAAATCAAGAACGCAAAACACGCCCGAGGCGGCGCTTAAAGCGCCGCCTCGGGCGTATTCTATCGATGGCAAAAGACGAGGCGGTCTATCTTAAAACGCGTTTAATCGACTTATAGCCCCTCTTTTACTCTTTAATAATTGCAGGTCTAACTTGCGGGAGTTCGTCAGACGTCTATTTTGGGCGAATCCTTTTCAACCGTCTTTTCCTTGCCGAATGACAACATGTCGTCGCCTATTGCAACTTCTTCTTCATCGAGGTCGACGACCACGGGTACTACGTCTTTATCGAGATCCGCTTTTTCTCCGTCAATCTGTTTTTCCGCCTCGACATTATCTTTCTGCTCGGTTTTTTCTTCCGCTACTTCCTTTTCTTCCTGTTCCGGATCGATTTCGATTTGCTCTGCGTCTTTTTCGTTTTTATTTACTTCTTCCTTTCCTTTCGGTTTCTGCACGGCATTCGGATCGTTTCTCAGAAGTCTTGCGTCCTCTTCGGCGATACGCTCCTCTTTCGTCATGAAAGTCTTTTCCGAAACCGTTCCCTCGTTCCGCAGATACTTTCTTGCGATAAAGTCGTCTTTTGCGAGTTTTGCGCGCTCTACATAACGATTGTACAATTCCTCTTTTTCTTCTTTGCTGAAATCCGCGTAATCGTCGGGGAACTGCTTTTTGAGGTAGTCGTTTTTGCCAAGCAACTCGTCGGCCTCGAACATCTTGGGAACTTTGTTGTCGAATTTGCCGGTTTTTAGTCCGTCGTCAAGTTGCGCGCCGCGCCTATTAAGATATTCTTCGCTGATGTCGCCGCGATGGAAACTCTCAAGCAGTTGTTTTTTCCGTTCGGCGACGGCTTCGTTGAGTTTTTTCTGCGCTTCGTCAACGCGCTTTTGCGCTTGCTCCTTTACGGCGCCGCCTTTGGCTTTATCGAGGTCTTTCTTCGCTTTTTCAAGTTCGGAGCTTAAGCCTTTCAATTTAGCGTTGAGTTGTTTGTCCGCCGCTCTCTCGCCGTCGCCCAGACGACGAATAGCGTTGGATTTTTTGAATTCGTCTATCGTCTGTTTGGTCTTGCGCTTTTTGGCAGATTCAAACGCTTCTTCGATATCGAAATCGTAACCGTTTTCCTCGTTTATTTGTTCTATTTTATTCTTGAAGTACTCCACGTTGTTATACGTCAGTTCGTGAAGAGTCTTGTACGCCTCGCTCTTTTTGTCGATGTCGGGGAAAACCGCAAGGTATTTCGCCGCCGCGTTATGCGCAGCCCACAAAACCGCGTCGACCGGCATTTCCGAAGAGTCGATCATTCTTTGATCTTTCGGTTTCTGTCCGTCTTGCAGCAACATGGTTATAAGTTTCGTACACTCGTTCGTTATGCGATCGGCGTATTGCTCGGGCGGCTCGCGTTTTTCCGAAAGATAACCGACCTCGTCAAACTCGCGCGCGGGTTTAAGCGTCATCGTATCGTAATCGTACAGGCGCAGTCCTAAAAGCGACGCGTCCTCCTGCGGCTCGTCTACCATCAGATAACGATCTAAATGCTCCATACCGCCGTGCAAAAGTGTGCGGCGCTGAGCGGTGGCGTTAAGGACGAACTCGTCTGACAGGTCGTGCGCGTATTCGACGCCCATATTGTGCCTTTGCATCTCCGGATCGGTTTCCGCCTTGGCGATGGTCTCCATCGTTCTGCCGAGAGACATTCCGCCGATAGGATCTATCGCGTAGTCGGGTATTGCCAACTCGAAAATGGCTTCCGCGCCGGATTTGCCTTTGATCGTCTTGTTTACGTCGAGTTTTTCGATCTTTTCTTGCATCTTCCCTCTTACATAGATTCTCGGGTTGTCAAGGAAGGTGTCGAGGTCTAACTTTTCTTCTTTTACGGTACGGTACAGTATGTATAAGCCGTTCATGCAGGACGTGCCGGCAATGTCGGCGCGCAGTTCCGGGGGATATAGTCTGCCCTCTCTTTGAAGGTCGAGGTTGCCGGGGTAAAAACCTCCGTTGTCGACGCCGAAAATCTTGCGCGCGTCGGACATTAGTTCTTTTACCCTGTTCGTCTCTACTTGAAGTTTTTCTGCGGCTTCGACCGCTTTGAGTTTGTCTGCCGGATCCTTGCTCGTAATCGCATTCTTGAACTCCTTCGAGGCGCTTACGAATCTGTGAAAACCGTAGACTTTAGTCCCTTCTTCGGGGACAAACACGTTACTATCAAAGCCGTATTTATCGAATTTCGCAAAAATATCCTTGATAGCCTGTTTGGTTTCGGGGCGCATTTGGAAATTATATTCCTTCATCTTATCGAATTGAGCCTTTCCCTTTTCCGGAACCGTTTTAAGCTTTATCGGTTCATTATTGTCGGCTAAATATCCCCCGGGAGTAATCTCGACTTCCAAAAATTTGATGCCCTTGCCGTCCCTGCTGACGTTGATCCCGTCTTTTTTCAAGGTCTCCTCGGCTACTTTTTTTCTCCAAAGAGTTGCGCTGTACGAATACTCCGACCTCGCGATGTTGACGGCGCTCAGCGCGGATTCATACTTTTCGTCGGTACTCGCCGTCATTTCGTTGGCGCGGTCGAGCGCCTCTTTGAGTTCTTCTTTGCGCTCGGGAGTAAGTTTTTCGCCGTTATACTCTTCGAGAGTATCGATAAATCCTTTCGTTTCCTCGACTTCTTTCGAGTAATTTAAAATTCTGACCTCTTCAAAAGGTCTTTTGAGTTGGTCGACGTGATTGTCCGCCGCAAGCGCCGCGTCTTTTACCGCGTCTTCGGGCAAAGCCTCCACGAACGCCGACCAAAGTTTCATATCCGTCGAGCCTAACTCCTCAAATTTTATCCTCTCGGAGGGATCGATCTTGGGATCCTTCTTTTCTTCTTCCGTTAAAAACCCGGCAGCCATCTCTTTGACTTCATTGACGGTTATGGTGTCTATCTCGTCCCAGATTTTATCGGAAAGTTTTTTGCTCTCCGCCGACTTGTCTTTTCCGTTAAGAAGGCGAGCGTAGTCCTTGAGGGCTTCTTTGTTCGCAGCCTCTCTGCCTTTATCGCTTATAGATTCGTATACGCGCCTCTTACCCTCCGGCGTCATCTTTTGCATGCCTGCGTCGAACAGGTCTTTCAATGCCTTCTTTTGGTTTTCTCTGGCTTCGTACTCCTGCCTTTCCACCCACCAGTTTTCGCCTTTTATCTCGCTTGCAAAGCGTTCTTCAACGCTCGCAAGTTTTGCAAGAAGGTCCGCTTTCGTCACTTCCTGCCCCGGCTGAAACCATTCTCCGGTAAACTCGGGTTGTTTCTGCTCGTTTTCCTTGTTTTCCTGATCTTTCGCCATATCGATCCTCCGTCGTTATTTTATATATCTAAATAGACTGCCGTTCGCTAAAATAATGTGCTTTGCTATTTACATCTTATCATTATTTATATTACAAATTTATTACAAAGGTTACTACCGAACGAAAAAGAACACAAATCGCTCGTTTAAGGCGCGTTCGGACGATAAATCGTCTCGTCGAAAACCTTCGTTCAAGCCTTTTCGGCTGTCGCCCTACCGTGGGTAAAAGTTCAGACCGATTTTTGCAAATCGGTCTTTATACGCGTTTATAAAGCGTCGACGTCTATCAAACACGAATTGCCGACTTTGCCTATCGGCGCTACGCCCGTCATTGCCATATTACCGCCTTTTCGGGAAATCGCTCCGCACGGTTTTGTCCGACACGTTTCCGTCTTGTTTTTTCATAAGTCCGCCTATAGTTCGATTAACGGCGGTTTTTCTCGTTTTCCGCAAAATTTATGTCAAGTACCCGCCAAATTTTCGGCTCGGTTTTCACAAGTCTGCCTATAGTGCAATCAACGGCGATTTTTCTCGTTCTCCGCCTCGACGAGTTCTAAAATCTCGCACAGTCTGTCCAAATCGTCGCGAGTGTAATAATCTATATATATTCTGCCTTTATTGTCGTTGCCGATCGCCGATACTTTAGTCCCGTATGCGCGCTGCATGCGCTCCACCATGTCCTTGAGTTCTATGCTTAAAGTCCTCTTCGGACGTTTCTTTTCGGTCGGGTTGAAATACTCCTTTACCGCCTTTTCCACGTCGCGAACGCTCAATCCGTTTGCCACCGTTTTTTCGGCGAGTTTTTCCTGCTCGGCTTGGGGCAGGGTTATCATCGCGCGCGCGTGACCCGCGGAGAGTTTATTCTCGGAAATCAGAGCGACGACTTCTTTAGACAGCGTCAACAGTCTTAAAGTGTTCGCTACCGCCGAACGGCTCTTGCCGATTCTGTCGGAGAGTTCTTCCTGCGTAAGTTTGAACTCGTCCATCAGTTGTTTCATCGCAACCGCAGCCTCTATCGGGTTTAAATCCTCGCGTTGCAAGTTCTCGATAAGCGAAATCTCTTTTATCTCGCGCTCGGTATATTCTTTTATCACCGCGGGTATAGTCGTCTTGCCGGCGATCTTGCTCGCACGGTAGCGGCGCTCGCCCGCGATTATCATATACCTTATGCCGGTCTTGGTTACCACAATCGGCATTATCACGCCGTGCTTTTTTATGGATTCGGCAAGTTCTTCGAGCGCTGTCTGATCGAAAACTTTTCGGGGCTGGTCAGGGTTGGGGTAAACGTCGTCTAACTTGAGTTCGGTTACGCCCGCGGTTTTTCCCGCGCCGTCCGCCGCAGCCAGAATTTCGCCGTAATCTTCTTCGGTTTCGGCAAATAACGCCGATAAACCTTTTCCGAGTCCCTTATTTACTTTCATTTTCTTCCCTCCGTAAAAATTCTTCGGTTATGGCAAAATACGCTCTCGCACCCGCGCATTTCGCGTCGTGCAGCATTACTGGCACACCGTGGCTCGGCGCTTCGGATACCCTCACGTTTCTCGGAATAGCCGTTTCAAACACTTTTTTGCCGAAAAACTTGCGTATTTCTTCGGAAATCTGTCTCGACACTATCGCTCTGCCGTCGTACATCGTGAGGATCACCCCGCCGATCGTCAATCGCTTATTAACCCGCGAAACGAGTTTTATGGTGTTGACGAGTTGCGTCAGCCCCTCTAACGCGTAATACTCGGACTGTATAGGAATCATCGCCTCGTCCGAGGCTATCAGCGCGTTTATAGTCAAAAGCCCCAAAGACGGCGGACAGTCGATAGTTATGTAATCGTACTCTCCCCGAACTTCTTCCACGAGATCCGAAAGACGCTTGTCGCGGTTTTTGAGTTCGACCAGTTCGACTTCCGCGCCGGCAAGATCTATGCTCGACGGCACGAGATATAAATTCTCAACGCCCGTCTTTAACGTTACGGCGCTCAGGCTTTCGCCGCCTATAAGCGCATTGTAAAGAGATTTCTGCTGTTTGCTCTTATCGAAACCGAGACCCGTAGTCGCGTTGCCCTGCGCGTCGGCGTCGATTAAAAGCACTTTCTTGCCGGCTTTGGCAAGATACGCCGACATGTTTACGCACGTCGTCGTCTTGCCGACG
>ODAI012239133.1_pt1 | contig 59444 bp, 48 predicted proteins | sample 1539321 | NCBI WGS metagenome assembly ODAI01 (sample SAMN02144231, study PRJEB22623) | gut metagenome | biome: sheep rumen | host: Ovis aries | place: New Zealand | reverse complement strand
TTACAACAATTTGAAGGTTATCGCCGCGTTCGTACGCTCCGCTGCGCTTCGCTAGCTTCGCAGGTTTTAGCTGTGCTCGGACATTGTTCGTCAGCATTGCAATTCCTCCCTACTTTTAAAAAGTAGCAAACAGCGTACGCGATTAAACATTACAACAATTTGAAGGTTATCGCCGCGTTCGTACGCTCCGCTGCGCTTCGCTAGCTTCGCAGGTTTTAGCTGTGCTCGGACATTGCTCGTCAGCATTGCAATTCCTCCCAGCGCAAATAAAGTTCATCTATCTCTTTCAACTTCGTGACGTGCGCCGCCGCTAACTCCGTCAATTTTTGCGGGTCGCTCGCGGCGTTTATTTCTTGCTCTATCATTTTTAATTCCATTTCCGCCATTTTTATTTGCGCCTCGATTTTTTCTAATGCCTGTTCGTTTGGAGCTTTGAGCTTTGAGCTTTTAGCTTTTGGGGCTTGCGGTTTTATTTTTACATTTGCCCGCGCTTTTTCATTTCTAATTCCTAATTCCACATTCCTAATTGCTTTTGAGAATTCTATTATTCGCGAAGTTACTTTGTCAAGTAAATATCGGTCGTGCGTGACAATTAGAATTGTGCCGTCAAAGCTTTGCAACGCCGTTTCGATTGCTTCCCGCGCAGGTAAATCTAAATGATTTGTCGGCTCGTCTAAGATTAAAAAATTCGCGCCCGTCAAGATTAGTTTTGTCAAAGCTACGCGAGTTTTTTCGCCGCCTGATAAATCGGCAATCGGTTTTTCTACGACTTGCGCGAATAAATTTAGCCGTGCCAATTCCGACCGCGCTTGACCTTCAGATAAGCCGAATTCTTGATTCAATTCCTCAAGCGGCGTGCGGTTTTCGTTAAGTTCCTCGTGTCCTTGCGAAAGGTAGCCGATTTTAACGCGGTTGCCGATTTTAATTTCGCCGCTGTCCGCTTTAAGTTCGCCGACGATAATTTTTAGCAACGTTGATTTGCCGACGCCATTACGCCCGATAAGCCCGACCTTTTCGCCCTTGAAAATTTCCGCGCTGAAATTTTTTATCACGGTCTTAAAGGAAACATTTTCCAGAATCAAAACGCGATTAGCTGATTCGGCGGCGTCGTTTAGTCTGATTGCGGCAGTTTCATTGGACGGCGGCTTTTCTAAGCGTTCCATTTTATCGAGTGCAATTTGACGACTGCGAGCGCGTTTTGCCGTTGAAGCGCGAACTTTATTGCGCCGGACAAAGTCTTCAAGTTTAGCAATTTCCGCCTGTTGCTTCTCGTAGGCTTTAAGCTCCGCCTCGCGCCGCTCACTTTTGAGCCGAATAAATTTTTCGTAGTTGCCAGGATAAAGAGTCACCTTGCAATTCTCCATGTCCAAAATTTTCTCAACACAATTCTGTAAGAAATGCCGGTCATGCGTGACGGCAATGACTGTGCCGCGATAATTTTTCACGAAGTCTTCTAAGAATTCAATCGCGTAAATGTCCAGATGATTTGTCGGCTCGTCCAAAATCAAAATGCGCGGCTCATTTATCAGAGCTTTCGCCAAAGAAATTTTAGCCGACTCGCCACCGCTGAAGTGATTCGGATTTTTTAGCAGTTCCGCTTCTGAAAATCCCAGTCCGAATAAAATTTTCCGTGCCATAAACTTTTCCGCGCCTTCAATCGTCAACAGTTCGTCAAGTAATGTCGTTGCGGTAAAGTGCGGCGTCTGTTCGACAAAGCCAATATCTTCCGCCCTTAGTCCGCCGATTGTGCCTGCGTCGAATGGTTCTGCGCCCATCATTACTTTTAACAGCGTAGATTTCCCTGCACCGTTCTTGCCGACAATCCCGACCTTTTCGCCCTCAGCAATTTTAAACGTCACGTCGGAGAAAATTAGCCGTTCGCCGTAATATTTTTTCACATTCTCAAGTTGAATCATTTCTTCGCCTCGAAATTTTTCTGCCATAATAGCAAAAAGAATTCTCCGCCGCAAATTTTTTATTTCTCGCCGCTGTGTTATAATGCCTCAAAAAATAGGAGGGCTTGAAATGAAATTTTTTAAGATAATAATTTTCGCATTGTGTTTAAGTTTGCTGACGGCTACGACTTATGCGGCTCCAGCGTGGCAAATGCCTAAGGCAGGAAAAACTTTCATCAACAACGCCGCTAAGCAAGCTTACATTAAAGACTATATGACAAAATTTTTCAACAAAGAAATTCCGATGACTTTTGAAGTGCCGGATAAATGGACTTACGAAAAAATTTTGTTTAACGGCGTCAAGGTTGAGCGACTAGCTAATCCCAAGCAAAAAAAATCTGCGCGGGTGGCGTTGCAACTTCATGGCGGCGGCTATGTCGGTCATTTGAGTAATTGGTATCGCGATTTCGCAATCAAGCAAGCAGTTATGATTGATGCGAAGGAAATTTACATGGTTGATTATCGCGTTGCGCCCGAAAATATTTATCCCGCCGCGCTCGAAGACACCGTTACTGCTTACCGCGAACTTTTGAACAGGAAGATTGACCCGAAAAATATAATCGTCTTCGGAGATTCGGCGGGCGGAAATTTAGCTTTAGCTTTTGCAACTTACCTTAAGGAAAATAATTTGCCGCAACCCGCTATGTTGATTTTAGTTTCTCCTAGAACGACTTTTGAAAATAATTTGCCGTCACGTACAGAAAACGCCGACCGCGATTTAATTTTGGGCAAATTTAATAAGAAAATGTATTCCGAAGTTTCCAAACCGAAATACGCCGGCGATATTCCTTTGAACGACCCGCGCCTTTCGCCGATTTATGCCGACCTAAAAAATTTGCCGCCAACGCTGATTCAAATTGGCGGCTATGAACTTTTCGTCGACGACGGGATTGAACTTATAAAGAAAGCGACGGCGGACGAATTGAATGTAACTTTGTCGGTTTACGCCGGAATGTCGCATGATTTTTCGATACTCCTGCCGCAACTCGACGAAAGCGTTAAATCTTTCATTGAGATTAGAAATTTCGTCAACCTGTACTGCCCCGCGAAATAAATTTTCAGAGGACGCCCTTTGTTGAGGGGACGTCCTTATTTTTTTTGTCGACAGCGACGGCGGCTCTAAGCGCATGCCCTAAGGCTTTGAAAATCGCTTCAACTTTGTGATGAGAATTTTTGCCATATAAAATCTTAACGTGAAGAGTAATCCCCGCGTTGAAGGCGAACGCCCGCAGAAATTCTTCGACAAGCTCAGTATCAAAATTTCCAATCGCCGGAGCTAATTCGCCGAGTTCGCAAACTAGAAACGGTCGCCCGCTTATGTCAAGACTGACAAGGGCTAAAGTCTCGTCCATAGGCAAGAAAAAAGTTCCGTAGCGTACAATGCCGCGCTTATCGCCTAAAGCATCTTTCAACGCCGCGCCCAACGCAATTCCAATGTCTTCAACGCTGTGGTGTCCGTCAATTTCTAAATCGCCCTTGCAACTGACTTTCAAGCCGAATTGCCCATGCGCCGCGAAAAGATTCAACATGTGGTCGAAAAAGCCAATGCCCGAAGAAATTTCAGCCTTGCTTTTGCCGTCCAACTTCAGCTCAACTTTTATTTTAGTTTCCTTAGTCGTGCGATTAACTTTGCCGATTCTCATTGCGCCGCCTCCAAGAAATTTTTTATCGCGGAAAAAATTTCGTCGTTCTCAATGCGCGTTCCGATTGATACTCGCAAGCAATTTTTCAAGCCATATGAGCCAGGCGAAAAATATCTTATGCCAATGTCTAGCGATTCCAGATAATTTTTCAGTTCCTCTGCGCGGTCTAATCTGAACAATATAAAATTTGCTTCCGACGGAAAAATTTCGACGCCAGGCAATTTTTCAAGCCGCTCGAACATTCTTTTGCGCTCGGCGATTGTCATTTGCAGACGCGGAACAAATTCATCGCGCATTTGATAGACAATATCCGCCGCCGCCAATGTCAATACGTTCATATGATACGGCATAAAAGTTTTGTTAATCATGCGTGTGACTTCAGCTTGAGCAATCATGTATCCGACACGCGCTCCCGCCATACCGTAAGCTTTGGAAAAAGTGCGGGCGACGATTAAATTAGGATACTTCGCGACGAGATTGACTGCCGACCGCCCGTAAAATTCTACGTAGGCTTCATCAAGCAAAAAGGCGCAGTCAATCGACTTGGCAATTTTTTCAATCTGCGCGGGCGTCAAGACGTTGCCGGTAGGGTTATTCGGGTTGCAGACGACAGCAAGACTTGCGCCGACTTCGCGAATTTTTTTTATGTACTCGTCGACGTTGAGATTAAATTTCTCGTCTAAATCGAAGGGCACGCCGTCAGCTTCTGCTGCCTTCGCGTAGATTTTGTACATAGAAAAGCTCGGTTGCGGATAAACAATTTTCCTGCCCGCGCCGCCGAATGCATGGAAAACTTTTTCGATAATTTCGCTTGAGCCGCTCCCCAATAAAACTTGTGACACGTCGACCGAAAAATTTTTAGCTATCTGCTCGACTAAAGAATAATATTCTTCATTCGGGTAGCGATTGAACGCCAGCATTGCCAGCCGATTTATTACGCGCTCTTCGACAAGCGGCGGCAAATTCAGCGTTGATTCATTCGCGTTGACTTTTATTCGATAACTTTTCTCTACTCCGTCATATGACGGCATTTTGTCCAGTTCGTTTCGATAATTCAGCATTGGCAAAACCCCTATCAGTCGAACATTTCGCACGCGCTGAAGAAAATCGGAATTTCCCGCGCCGCGCTAGTCGTGCTGTCGGAGGCGTGAACGGCATTTTTAGTTTTACTTTCGGCGTAGAGTTTGCGAACAGTGCCGTCAGCCGCCTCAGCGGGATTAGTCGCGCCATTGAGTTCGCGAACTTTTTTTATCACGTCGTCGCCGCCGAGTACCAAAGCCATAATCGGCGCACTCGTCATAAATTCGACCAGCGCGGGATAATACGGACGCCCAATGTGTTCGACGTAATGTTTTGCGGCAAGTTCCTCCGTCATCTTCATAACTTTTGCCGCCAAAATTTTAAAGCCCGCGTCCTCGTAAATTTTGAGAATATCGCCCGCGTGATTTTTCCCGAAGGCGTCCGGCTTAATCAGAACCAATGTTTTTTCCATTTAAATTTTCTCCTCTCTATAAAACTTATAAATATCTTGCGCGGACTTTATTCCGTACTGCGCGAGATTGACGGCGCGAACAAAATTTTTCGTCCGTTGCCGATACCAATTCATAACGTCGCGCATTGTCGGCGCGTTCAAGTTCAATACTTCGGTAAATTGAAGAAGAATATCCAAACCGAATTCAAAATCGCATTTGAAGTAACGATTATCATAATCCGGCAAAATACCTTGCGGCGTTTCTTTGAACGGCGATAAAATTTTACTCAAGGACGGAATGCTCCGGATTTTTTTAGTCAGCGCGGATACGGTATCGCTTTCGTAATAAATTTTCAGCGAGAGCACCGAGCTTAAATCAATTTTCTTAAGCGCACGGCAAATCGCTTGAACTTCCGAATCAAGCTTGAATAAAACTTCCGAAGTAGCATCATTCCAATCGGCGTAGAAAAATTTATTTTGCTCAATCGCCGAGTCGTCGTCCTTCAACATTGAGTAAAGCCGCGAAGTATGCAAAACGGGGTTGGAAGGCGTCAAGGTAATGCAAAGATAGTTATCCAAAATTTCGCAGGGCATGGAGAAAAGTTTTGTCATATCGTCACGAATCGAATCAACGTCCGCGTCCGCGAATTTCACCATTTGCAAAGAAGTTTTCCTTTCAAACCAAACGCTTTGTCCATATTGCTTAAGCCGAGCGATGAACAGTACGCGCTGAAAACCAAAAAGCGACGCGCCCCTTTTCAAAATCGGTTGCATAAGAAATTCCGCGCCGCCAAAGCCAGGCACCATTACGAATTTCATTTTGTCGCTTACTAGGGGAGCCGCTCTTTTAGCAAAGTCGCTCTGAACATGCGACGGCAACGTCACGAAAATATAATCCGTTCCGGCGAAAGCTTCAGTTGCGTCAGCCGTTACCATGTTCAATTCAGCATTTAACGATAAGCTACGTCCCCACCCACTCCGAAGCATTTCGACAGCGGAAATATTTTTTGTCCAGTCATGGGGACGCGAAGTCAAAATATTGACTGTGTGGTTTTTCGATGCAAAATCAACTGCCATAGCTGTGCCGAGATTGCCGCCGCCAACAATGCAAATCTTCATGAAGCTAACTCCTTTTTCAGTACGTCAAGCAATTTGTTATTGTCCTTAGTTGCTCGCACTGCAAAGCGCAGATAATTTTTGCCCGCGATTTTATTCGACAAATCCTTGACGAAAATATTGTAGCCGATAAAAAGTTTTTTGCAAAGCTCTTTAGAAGAATTGCCGATAAGCTCCACCATAATAAAATTCGTCGCACTCGGCACGACACGGACGCCCGAAATTTTTTCAAGTTCAGCAGAAAATCTTTCGCGCTCCTTGCGAAGTCGGCGCAACGATTCAACATAAGTCTTTTTGTATTTCTCGAAAATTTGCATGTAAAATTCTGCGAAAGAATTTATATTCCAAATGGCAACGTCCTTTTTCAGCGCGGCGATTAGTTCTTGATTGCCCGACGCCATAACGCCAAGACGCAAGCCACCAATTCCGTGCGACTTCGACAAGCTCTTGACGACGCAAAGCTTTTTATTCGTGTCCAAAATTTTCTGCTCAATTAAAGTTTCGTTTTCGTCCGCAAAGTCAACAAAACTTTCGTCGATAATCAGCCCGATATTTTTTCCCGCCGTCCAATTAATCAGCCGAATCAATTCAGATTTCGGAATGAAATTGCCTGACGGGTTATCGGGATTAACCACGACCAGCGAAGTTATTTCCTTGTTGCTGAAGAAATTTATAAGGTCGTCGACATTGTAGGAAAAATTTTCATTTGGCGGCGTGAAGTAAAGCGAATCGTCTTTAGCGTATCGGTTCGGATATTCTTCAAACGTCGGGCGCACAAAGCCAACTTTCCCCGACAATTTTTCCATAAGCGATTTAATCAGCTCCGCCGCGCCATTGCCTACCAAAATATTTTCCTTGTGCACGCCGAAATTTTTAGCCGCAAGCAAAGAATTTACTTTCATGCCCGAAGGATATTGCGTCAGAAGATTTTTAGCGGCGGCAGTAATCTCGTCAATCAATTTTTCTGGCGGGAAGTAGGGATTAACCAAATAGCAAAAATCAATCAGCTTGGGATAACGCCAATAGCCGCCGTAACGCCGCTGAATCATTGAAACTTTTTCGTCTTCGTCAGGCGCGAACATTGACTCGGCAATATCTAAATCTTGCTCGTCGTCAATCTCGTACCAGCGCAAAGCTTTTTTCCTGTCGCGAAGAGTATTCAAACGCTTAGCGCGAATTTCCGGTTCGTCAAGAATCATAATGACGCGCAAAACTTGTTCATAGTATTCGTTATTGCCCAAAGCTTTTGAATAGGCGTCGAGAAATGGCACGTAGAGATTTTCGGAAAAATGCTTGCCGAATTTATAAATGTTGACGGTCTTATAACAGCCGGCGGTTTCCTTGAAATCAAAATTTTTCCCAGAAATAAACGCCGTGATTCTGTCGTCGTCGGTAACTTTCATGCAAGTGCCGTCCATCCAGCTTTCGTACTTGTCGACAAGCGCGAGCGTCTCACGCGGGTCGCTTAGCAATTCCTCAAGCAAACTGTCTTCAAAAATCAAATCGGATTCAAGCAAAAGTGTATCTTCCTTGCAAAGATAATCCTTCGCCAAAAAAGCGAGTAAATATTATTTGTCTTATCGTAAATCGGATTGTTGACGTAAACAATGGGCGTTTGAATATCGAGCGTTGCGATAAAATCAATTAATTTCTGCCCCTTGTAACCGACGACGATAACAATGCGCGAAAGATGTTGCTTTTCGAGTTGATGAAGCATTCTTTCAATCAGCGTGACGCCGTTGACTTTGACCATGCATTTAGTATTGTCCTGCGTCAATTCCTTAAGGCGTCTGCCCATGCCCGCCGCAAGAATTATCGCCTGCATTTAAATTCTCCTCTCCATGAAAATATGATAGGTAAAAGGCGCGTTGCCATAATTTTCAAGCTCATTTTTTGCAAAATGGATTGATAATTCGTGACGAGCGGCGAAGTCCTCAAAGAAACTGCGCGGGTAAAAAAGCTTAGGCAAATCTTTATAGCGTTCCTCGTAATTTTCAATGGTGCGCTTGCGTTCGGCAGTTAGTTCTTCTTCAAAAGCTTTATCGTAAATGTCAAGGACGGCAACGGCACGGCGACTTTTTACATACATTTTTTCCAAGACGCGCTCGGCATAAGCAAGGTTGTCGAAATAAATAAATACTCCGTTTGAAAAGACCGCGTCATATTTTTTATCGGTCGGGAGTTCGTCCGCACCCGCGCAGATTAATTCGCGTGTGTCGGGAAGAATTTTTTTCGCAATGGCAATCAGCGTTGAAGAGTAATCAAGCCCGCCGACTTCAAAGCCGTCACGAGCGAAAAGATAGAGATTGGCTCCCGCGCCGCAACCGACTTCAAAAATATTTTCGCCCGCCGACAAGTTCAGCGCGACTTTCAAATTTTCGTGCTGGCTAAGTTGCGAATCCAGAGTTACGCCGCCGTTTAAATCGAATCCGTCAATCCTTTTAAGCTCGGCGAAGACTTCACAATAATTTGCCCTGTCGATTTTGGCGAGATTATCTTTGCGGCTCTCCCAAATTTTTTTCCAGTTGTTCATTTTGTTATCCCCAATTCGTCTGCAACGTTTTTGAAAATAAAATCGCTAGCCAACATACCATTAAATTTTTTATAGTTCAATTCCTCGTCGAAAACCTTCTTACGTTTGGCTTTAAGCGGGTCGTTGCCTTCGATAAAAATTTTCTGAAGGGCAGCGGCAATTTGTTCAAGATTTTTCCCGTCAACAATGTAGGAAGCGTCCAAAATTTTTTTGCCAAGCTCGGTGAATTCTTCCTCATCGTTATTCATCAAAAAAATCATGGGCTTGTTCGTGTATTGATATTCGGCAATGAATGAGCAACTATCATGAATCAAGCCGTCGGAGGTTGCAAAAATTTCTTGATAATAACCGCCGGTGAAAACTTGCGCGTTCGGCAAATCGTTCCATTTCTGCAAATACTCTTCGTAAGCTTCAACGGAAGGGAAAAGCCCATACTTTATAGCCTCAAGCATTAATCTGGGGTGCGGCTTGACGACCCAAGACGTTTCGGGGTGCGCTTTTGCAAATTCGTACATAAGTTTATAGTTGTAAGGGAACGTACTTACTGTTTCTCTTTTCTCCTGTAGAATAAAAGACCAATGCGGTGCCCAAATAATTTTTTTTGCATTGGGTCGCGTCATCTTCCAAGTGAACGAGATTTTATTCGAGGCTTTGAAGAAAAAATCCATTTTGGGCAAGCCGCTTATCCCTCCATGAAAAGTTCCAGTTTTAGAATTCTGCTCAAAAACTTTCAAAGCAATTTTAGAATCAAAGAAATATTTCCACGCCAAACGGAATATAGGCATATCATAATAATTTGGAATAAAGGACTGTGCCGTTTCAATATAATAAGGAATATAAATGCAAAGAGTTTGCGGCGTCAACACGTTGAATTGAAAATTTCTAGAAAAGTTATGAAAGTAAGGTCTAAGGAAAAAGATAATATCTTGCGGCTCGGTTTCTTCGTTTAAGTCGAAAACGCCGACAACATTTAAGCCAGCAGATTTAAATTGTTCAAAGTCGTGGCGGGCGTCCTCAAGCGTAGATTCATTTTTTCCCTTAATCATAAATAGCGTCGTCTCGAAGCGGGGATTCTGGTCGAAAAGGTGATAAAGCCTGTCGCCGCACCAAGTCGCCGCGTGGTCAGTTACAAAGGCGACTTTAATTTTTTTCTTGCGACGAATTTTTTCTACACTGTAAGAAAAAACTTTCGACAAAATCATATTAAAATTTTTCCTGTTCATCATAAAGGAAGATAAGTAATAGAAATAAAAATAACTCATCTGGGAAAAATCTTCTTCAGAAAAAATTTTGTAGTCGTAAAAAGTTAGCGTCAAGTTAAGGCTAAACTTCAACGCGCCTTCTTCTGTTAAATGTATTTCGTCCGAAAAATTTTCTTCCGGAAGTTCAAGGTCGAAGAAATTGATAATTTTAATTCCAAACTCGGCAAGAATATCCAAGAGCGGTTGCAAAAAACTTTTCCTGTAACGTTCGCGGACGCTGGGCGCAAAAGGCAAAATTACGCCGATAGGTTTCGCGCCGTTGTCGTAACAAAGTTTTATATAATCATTCAAGGCTTGAAAATTTTCCTCGAAAACGTCTTTTGTTAGATTTTCATTATCGTCGCGAAATAAATTGTCGGCAGTAAGCCCGATTAAAGCGAAATTTATTTTGTCCTTGCCGACGAGCCGAAAAATATTTTGCGCGATTGAATAGCTTTGTTTTAAAGTTTGTCCCTTGCTCGCGAATTTTCCAGCTTTAGCATTCACGGGCGAAATAAAATCTAAGTCAAGTCCGGCGTCGATTGCACCGTTACCAGTTATGAAAAAATTCATCTTATCGCCTCCAATTTTATTTAAAATAGAATATACGCTGTAATTGCTTGACGGTCAACAGCAAAACATATAAACTGCCAAAAAAAGCAATTTTAGGAGGAAAAATTTTATGCAAGTGACTAAGACAGATTTGGACGGCGTATTGATTTTGGAGCCGAAAGTTTTTGGAGACGCTCGCGGCTGGTTTATGGAGACGTGGTCGGCGCGAAAGTTTGAGGCGGCTGGCTTGAATTTTAATTTCTTACAGGACAATCAATCCTACTCCGCGCAGAAGGGCACGCTTCGCGGCTTGCACTATCAGACGGCACCTTTTGCCCAAGCTAAGTTAGTTCGTTGCACTCGTGGCAAACTTTTGGACGTGGCGATTGACATTCGCGAAGGCTCGAAAACTTTTGCTAAGTGGGTAGCGGTCGAACTCACTGCCGAAAATAAAAAACAGTTGCTTATTCCGCGTGGCTTTGCTCATGGCTTCTTGACGCTGACTGATGATGTTGAAATTCAATACAAGGCGGATAATTTTTACGCGCCGAATTGCGACGGGAATATCATTTGGAACGACGCAGAAATTAAAATCGATTGGCCTTTCGCCCCGACGATACTTGCCGATAAAGATGCTAAAGCTCCGACGCTCCGCGAACGTTTGGAACGCGGCGAATTAAGGTTTTAATTATGGAGCTGACGAAAGAACAACAAGCGGCAGTTGAGGCTCGCGGCGAAAATTTATTGATAGCGGCGGCGGCAGGTTCGGGCAAAACGCGCACACTTACAGAGCGCGTCGTAAGTCTGATTGAAGAAAATTCCTGCGAAGTCGACGAAATGTTAATCATGACGTTCACCAATGCCGCCGCGCAGGAAATGCGCTCGCGAATTCAAGCGCGATTATCTGAAAGCCTTCAAGCCGAACTCGACACGGACAATCAAGCACGATTGGAAAAGCAGATAATTCTTTTGAGCGGGGCGCAAATTTCGACGTTCGATTCATTTTGCCAATCGGTTTTGAAAAGAAATTTTTCGCGAATAGACCTTGACCCAAAATTCCGTACGGCGGACGATAACGAACTTTCCGTTCTGAAAAAGGAAGTTATCGAGGAGCTTTTCGAGGAGAATTATAAAGACGGCGGCGACTCTTTCAAAAATTTTACAGACACATTCGGCGGCACGGTTCACGGCGATGACAAAATCCACGAGATGATTATTGAACTGCATAACTTTTCGCTGAGCTTGCCTTATCCCGAAAAGTGGCTTGATTCGCTCGCCGCGCCTTACGACTTGCCCGAAAATATTCGCCTTGAAAATATTCAGTGGTTCAAAGAAATTATCGCGCCGCATATCGCCGAGACGCTTAACAAAATTTTCGACGACTGCGCGGAAGCTAAAACGCTCGCCGAAGAAAATAATATCGCCGTCAAAACTATCAACGACGACGCCCGCCAACTTGCTCCGATTAAAACTGCCGGCGACGATTGGAATAAACTTTACGACGCGATTTGGGCTATTAAAAAATTCGCCACGTTCAGTGCGCCGCGAAAACTTACCGACGACAAATTAGCTATCAAGGAAACAATTCAGAACTTGCGCGATGATTACAAGAAAAAACTTCTTGCCCTGCGTGATAATTATTTTCTTGCGCCCGAAGCCGAAATGATTAATCACGTGCGCGAACTTTTCAAGCCGATTCAAGAGTTAATCCGCGTGACGAAAGATTTTGCTAAAAATTTCGCCGAAGCAAAGCGCGAACGCGGCATTATTGATTTTGCTGACATGGAGCATTTCGCCCTAAAAATTTTCGACGACGCGCCCGAAGTCGCCGCCACCTATCGCGATAAGTTTAAATTTATCATGGTCGACGAATACCAAGACACTAACGGCGTGCAGGAAGCGATTGTGCAAAAAATTTCTCGCGGCGATAATCTTTTCCTTGTCGGCGATGTCAAGCAGTCAATTTATCGTTTCCGCCTTGTCGATTCCGCGAACTTCAAGGACAAAATGACTTCCTATCGCTGTATAAATCTTTCCAAAAATTTCCGCAGTCGGGAAAAAATTATCTGCGCGGTCAACGAAATTTTTAAACGGCTCATGAATAAACAGGCAACCGAAATTGACTACGACGCTGCGGCGCAACTTCAATTCGGCGCAAACTTTGAGACCGGCGAAAAATATTTCGACGAACGCCCCGAATTTTTCTACATTAAAACCGACCGCAACGACGACAACAAAAATATTGAAATTGAAATGCGCTTTATTGCGGGCAAAATTCACGAGCTGATTAAATCTAAAAAGCTTGTGCGCGACGGCGATAAATATCGGCAAGTTCAATTCAAGGACATTGTTATTTTGCACCGCTCGCCCAAGACGCAAGCCTTTGATATTCTCGACACGCTGAAAAAATTTGGCGTGCCCGCTTACGTCCCCGACGAAGAAAATTATTTCCAGGCAAATGAAGTTCAAGTTATTATGAGCCTATTGCAAATTCTGGACAACGTCCGCCAAGATATTCCGCTTGCCGCCGTCATGATTAGCCCGATTGGAAATTTCACGGCTGAAGAACTTGCCGAAATCAGAATTGATAATCCCGACGCCGATTTTTATACGGCGGTTAGTCTCGGTTCCGACAAGTGCAAAGAATTTCTGTCGAAAATAAATCTGTGGCGCGATATGGCGCGGCAAATGGGAGTTCCCGAACTTTTGAGCACGCTTTATCGCGAAACGGGCTATTATGATTTTGTCGGCAAGGAAATTCGCGGCGACGCTCGGCAAGCTAATTTGCGCATACTGATTGACCGCGCCACAACTTTTGAATCAAATAACGCTCGCGGCTTGTCTAGGTTTATCGAGTTCATAAAAAAAATTCGCGACCTGTCGAAGGATTTGCCGACCGCGACAACTCTTGGCGAAAATGAAAACGTCGTGCGCGTCGTCACCATTCACAAAAGCAAAGGGCTTGAATATCCTGTGGTATTCGTGGCGGGTGTCGGCAAGGGCTTCAATACCGAAGATTATACGCGCAGTAACCTTTTCATGCACCGTGAATTTGGCATTGGTGCGCACAGGACGCCTAAAGGTTCTCAGCTAAGAGTTAAGACGCTGGCAACGCAAGCCGTATCGAAAAAAGTTGCTGATGAATCAATCGCCGAAGAACTCCGGCTTTTATACGTGGCGTTGACGCGGGCGAAAGAAAAATTATTCCTAGTCGGGACGACAAGCCAAACGGCACTCAACAATTTAATTCCGGTCGACACGCCGAGCGATTACGAAATATTATCTGCGCGAAAATTTATGGATTGGCTGTTGCCGATAAAAGACGCGCTAAGCCCCGTAATTGATTCGCGGCTGGTGGAAACGGAAGAAGTTCTGCAGATAAAAGAGCAATCGCTTGACGAGGCGCAGAAAAAAATCTTGCAAGCCCCAGAAAAACTTTCGCCAACGCCATTAGCTAAAATCCCCGCGAAACTTTCCGTCACTGAACTTAAACGCCGCGCAGAGGAAGACGAACCGCCGCAACTTGTCGACATTACGGCGAAAAAATTTATTTATCGTCGACCAGATTTCATGCAGAAAAAAGAAATATCCGGCGCGGAATTCGGCTCGCTAATGCATAAAGTCATGCAAAGTTTGAACCTAAGCGGCGACTTGTCAGCAAGCGGAATTTTTAGCCAGATTGAGGAACTCGCACGCCGCGAAATAATTCCAAAAGAACACGTCAAACTAATCAAGGCGGAACGGGTCGCGAAATTCTTTGCAAGCGAACTCGGACAGCGGCTCATAAAAGCGCAAGAATTTTATCGCGAATTGCCATTCAGCCGACTAATTGACGCGCAAAAATTTTTCCACGTCGACGAGAAAATTTTTATACAAGGGATAATAGATTTGCTATTCAAAGACGCGGCAGGGAATTGGATTCTGCTTGACTACAAGACCGACCGCGATTCAGAAAATATCGGCGAACGCTACAAAGTGCAAATAGAACTTTACGCGGCGGCAGTCGAAGCTCTGCTTAAAATAAACGTCGCGGAAAAATATCTTTATCTGATAAACGGCGGGCGATTCGTGAAAATGTAGGAGGCGAAATCTTGAACGCTAAACGCAAAGTAATTTCTTTGTTGACGGCATTGGCAATTTGCTTGACGGCGTCCATAACTTCAGCCGAAATTGACGCCGCGCAGAAATTTAAAGACACTTATAACCTTCAAGCACATTCGGAGGGCGGTTGGTTCGCCGAAATTTATACTGCGCCTTTCAAGCAAAAAAAGAATAGAGCCACCGCCGGCAGTATTTATTTCCTGCTCGACAAGGGCGACGTTTCCCATTTCCACCAGCTCGACTGCTACGAAATTTGGTATTATCATGCGGGTTGCGGAATGAAAATTACTGTGCTCAATGACGGGAAAATTGATGAAGTCCTGCTCGGCATTGACACTGAACAAAATGAACAGCCAATGATTGTCTTGCCTGCAGGCGCGATTTTCGCCGCCGAAAATATTGACAAGAACGGTTACACTTTCATTTCTTGCGCAACGACGCCGCGCTTTGATTACAAAGGCTTTCGGCTGGTGACTAAGGCGGAATTGCAGAAAATTTATCCAAGCTTGCCCGAAGAAATTTTGCGGCTCGCTTACGAAAAAATTTAAGGAGGCTTTTACAATGATTAAAGTTTTAGTTAATGGCGCATTGGGTAGAATGGGGCGCACGGTTTGCGGCGCGGTCAATGCTGATTCGGAATTGGAATTGGTCGGCGCGGTCGATGTTTCTGCGGGCGAAGTCGAAGGAATCAAAGTCGAAACTAATCTTGATGCCGCATTGAAGAAATTCGCGCCCGATGTTATGGTTGACTTCACGCGCCCTAACGTTGTCTTTCAAAACGTTATGACTGCGCTTGAAAATAAAGTTTCGCCAGTTGTCGGCACGACCGGTTTAAGCGACGAAGCTAAGGAAAAAATTCGCGAAGCGGCAGAACAATTCAACACGCCCGCATTTATCGCGCCGAATTTCGCACTAGGTGCCGTGCTCATGATGTTGACTGCGCAGAAAATTGCAAAGTATATGCCCGACGTTGAAATTATCGAACTGCACCACGACAAAAAACTTGACGCGCCGTCCGGAACCGCTGAACTTACTGCCAAAATGATTTCCGAAGTCCGCACGCCACATAAGCAAGGACACCCCGACGAAGTCGAAAACCTTCCGCACGTGCGTGGGGCTGATTATGACGGCATAAGAATTCACAGCGTCAGATTGCCCGGTTACGTCGCTCATCAAGAAGTTATATTCGGCGGGCTGGGACAAACGCTCACTATCCGCCACGACTCAACCGGCAGAGATTCTTTTATGCCTGGCGTTTTGTTGGCTTGCAAAAAAGTTCGCAACCTGCGCGGCTTGACAATCGGGCTTGATAAACTTTTGGACTAAGGCGGAAAGGGATAAACAATGCCGCAAGATAAAATTAGCGTCGTCGGAACGAACATAGCAGAAAAAGCCGCAATGATTTGGAACGTGGCAGACATGTTGCGCGGACCTTTCAAGCCGCATGAATACGGGCTAGTTATTTTGCCAATGACGGTCGTCAAGCGTTTTCATGATTGCTTGCTCCCGACGTGGCAGAACGTTCAGGACACTTACGAAAAGACCAATGAAAAGATTAGGGAAAATGTAAAGTTTTTTGAAGTGCTTCTTTCTCGCGCTTCCGGATACCGTTTCTATAATATCAGCAAGTTTACTTTTAAGAAACTACTTGATGACCCAGAGAACATTGAGGCGAATTTTCGCGACTATCTGGCGGGCTTTTCCTCCAACGTGCAGGACGTCCTTTCAAAGTTCGATTTCGATAACGTCATAAAACGCATGGTCGATAGCAACACGCTTTATCTAACTATCAAGGAATTTAACAGCCCCAAAGGTTATCTCGGCGCGGACAAAATAAGCGCGGTCGATTGCGGCTATATCTTTGAAGATTTGGTGCGCCGTTTCAGCGAAAGTTTCGGCGAAGAAGCCGGAGCGCATTTCACCAGCCGCGATATTATCTACCTTATGACCGACCTTTTACTTTCCGGCGCGAACTTGCCCGACGAAGGCTCCGTTACCGTTTATGATATGACTATGGGCACAAGCCAAATGCTTTCCTGCATGGAAGAGCGCATTAACGAAATTAATCCGGCTCTCAGCGTTCTTTGCTTTGGGCAGGAGTTCAACCCGTCAACTTTCGCTATTGCTAAGGCTGATATGATGATTCGCGGCGGCAACCCTGATAACATGCGCTTTGGCGACACGCTCTCTGACGACCAGTTCAGCGGCTACACTTTCCGATTTTGTATCAGCAATCCGCCGTTCGGTATCGATTGGAAGCGCGAACAAAAAGCCGTTGAGGCTGAACACAAGCGCGGCGAACTCGGACGCTTTGCGCCTGGCTTGCCGAAAATTTCTGACGGGCAACAACTTTTCGTCCTAAACGGTCTTTCTAAGTTGGAACCGACCGGCAAAATGGCTATCATTCAAAACGGCTCGCCGCTCTTTTCCGGCGACGCGGGTAGCGGTTCCAGTGAAATTCGCCGCTACATTCTCGAAAACGATTGGCTTGATGCTATCGTTCAGCTAAGCACCGACCAATTTATGAACACCGGCATTTCAACTTATATCTGGATTTGTTCAAAGGACAAGCCCGCACACCGCGCAGGAAAAGTTCAGCTTATCGACGCAAGCCACTGCTACGAGCCGCGCAGAAAAAGTATCGGCACCAAGCGCAACGACATAACCGACCTTTGCCGCAGTCTTATCGTTCAGGCTTATGCCGATTTCAAGCACGATACGATTTACGGCGACAAGGGCGGCGTTTACTGCCACAGCAAAATTTTCAGCACGGAGGATTTCGGCTATTATAAAATTTTTGTCGAAAGTCCTAATCTCCGCGACTCTGAAAATGTCCCGATGACTGACGACATTGAAGAATATTTCCGCCGCGAAGTTTTGCCCTATGCGCCTGACGCCCGAATAAATCACAAGAAAACTAAAGTTGGCTACGAAATCCCCATGACTCGCTACTTTTACGAATATCAGCCGCCCGAACCCGTCGAAGATATTTTGTCGCGCATTACGGCTTTGGAAGCGGATATTTCTGACGGCTTGCAAGTGTTGTTTCATAAGGGAGCGTGAAACCATGCCTCGACCTATGAAACAAAGCGACGTTGAGTGGCTCGGCGAAATTCCTGCCGATTGGGAAATAGTATCAGTAGGCAGATTATTTACTATATCAGCAGGCGGAGATGCTAAACCTGAGTATTATTCAGATGTACAAGACAACGCTCATCCTTATCCAGTGTATACAAATTCAATGAATAAAAATCAAGTTTATGCGTATACTTCCAAACCGATTTATTCGGCAAATACTATTACTGTAACAGGACGAGGGGCAATCGGTACTGCTTTTTATAGAGATACTCCTTATGACGCAATTATTCGATTGTTAAGCCTTAGCCCAAAAATGGATTTAGATTGTCGTTTCTATGCATATTGGATTAGCAATGTCATTCATTTTTTCACTGATAGTGCTGCAGTCGGTCAATTATCATCTGTTCAAATGTCATCATATAAAACGGCTTATTGTTCTAAAGACGAGCAACAGCGCATAGCAACTTTCCTAGACGGCGAGTGCGCCCGCATTGATTCAGTTATCGAGAAAACCCGCGCTTCTATCGTGGAATATAAAAAGCTAAAACAAGCTGTCATTACGCGAGCCGTTACTAAGGGCATTCGTCCTGCCCGACCTATGAAAGATAGCGGCGTTGAGTGGCTCGGCGAAATTCCTGCTGATTGGGAGATTATTAAAATTAAATGGCTCCTCAACGAGAGAAATGAACGTTCAGAAAATGGAAAAGAAGAACCTCTTTCTATGAGCCAAAAATACGGTCTCATTCCGACAAAAGAAATGGATATTGTTCCTAATATGGCGACATCTTTTATTGGAGCAAAACTTTGTTATAAGAACGACTTAGTTTTTAATAAATTGAAAGCACATCTCGGCGTATTTGCAGTCTCAAAATATTATGGTCTTGTAAGTCCAGATTATTCAGTTTATTACGCTAGCAACAATGTTAATCTGAAATATTTAGAATACTTATTCAAGACGCCTCAATATATTGGTGAGTTTAGAAAAAAATCTACTGGGGTTGGTGCTGGTCTAACTCGTTTATATACTGCAGGGTTATATTCAATTTATTGCTTATTCCCGCCAATGGAAGAGCAAAAAGAAATCGCGAAATATCTTGACGAAAAAACAGCGGCGATAGATTTGCTGGTAGAAAAGAAAAATCAGCTGGCGACAGAACTGGAGCGGCTGAAAAAGTCGCTAATCTTCGAGTACGTGACGGGGAAAAAGGCGGTGGCGCAATGACAGACGAGATGAGCGAAAAGCAATTTGAATCGGATATAGAAGCGGCTCTGCTGTCGCCCGCAGGCGGCTACGTCAAAGGCTCTGACACCTACGACGCGAAAGCTGGACTTTATGTCGACACGCTGATAAATTTTATCCGCAAGACCCAGCCGCGAGAATGGGCGCGCTTTGAAAACGTCAACAAGGCTGATACCGTGCAAAAATTCTGCGCGGCGTTCAACAGTGCTTGCGAGGCGAGCGGGCTTGTTTATGTTTTGCGGCACGGCTTCAAACATCGCGGGATAAATTTTCGCGTCTGCTACTTCAAGCCCGAATCGTCATTGAATCAAACGGCGGCGGCGCAGTACGCCAAAAATCATGTCGCTTGCTATCGTCAGTGGCATTACAGCGCGGAGAATAACAAAAGCGTTGACATGGTGCTTGTCCTAAATGGCATTCCGGTTTTTGCGTTCGAGCTGAAAAATCAGTTCACGGGGCAGAACGTCGACGACGCTAAAAGGCAATGGATTAACGACCGCGACCCGCGAGAAATTTGTTTCCAATTCAACAGGCGGATTCTAGGATTCTTCGCGGTTGACCACACGGAAATTTATATGACGACGGAGCTTGCCGGACAGGCGACAAATTTTCTGCCGTTCAATCAAGGTAGCAACGGCGCGGGGCACGACGGCGGCAAGGGCAATCCCGCGAACCCCAACGGCTATCCGACAGCATATCTTTGGGAGCGCGTCTTGCAAAAGGACAGCATGATTGATATTTTGCAGAAGTTCATACACGTCGACGGCAAGCGGCTAATTTCCCCGCGCTATCATCAGCTTGACGTTGTGCGAAAAATTATAGCGCACGTCAGCGAACACGGCGCGGGGCATAATTATTTAATTCAGCATTCAGCCGGCTCTGGCAAATCGAATTCAATAGCTTGGACGGCTTATCGGCTCGCCTCTCTGCACGACAAGGACAGCCGCGCAATTTTCGCAAGCGTAATCGTCGTGACTGATAGGACGGTTCTTGATGCGCAGTTACAGGAAACTATTTCGGGCTTTGACCATACGTTAGGCGCGGTGGAGACTATCGGCGAAAATAAAACTAGCCGCGACCTTCGCGACGCTATAAACTCCGGAGCGCGAATTATCGTTACGACCTTGCAGAAATTCCCCGTCATATATGATAAAGTCGACAGCACGCAGGGCAAAAATTTCGCGGTTATCGTCGACGAGGCGCACTCTTCCCAGACCGGCTCTTCAGCTATGAAAATGAAAGCGGCGTTGGCTGATACCGAAGACGCTTTGCGCGAATATGCCGAGATTGAAGAGGACTTCGACCCGACGGATAAATTGATTCAGGAAATGAGCATACACGGCAAGCATAAAAATTTATCGTTCTTTGCGTTCACGGCGACGCCTAAAGATAAGACGCTTGAAATTTTCGGGACGGAGCAAGCGGACGGAACTTTTCGCCCGTTCCATATTTATTCAATGCGGCAGGCAATCGAGGAAGGATTTATTTTGGACGTTCTGCAAAATTACATGACCTACGAAACGTGCTTTCAGATTGCCAAGACGACAAAGGAAAATCCGGACGTGCCCAGCTCCCGCGCCGCGAAAGTTATCCGCAAGTTTGAAGAGTTGCACCCGCATAACATTGCGCAGAAGTCGAAAATTATCGTTGAAACGTTTCAGGAAACGACGCGGCATAAAATCGGCGGACTAGGAAAAATGATGGTCGTAACGTCATCGCGGCTTGCGGCGGTGAAATATTATCATGAATGCAAGCGTTATATCGCGGAAAATGGTTATGATATAGGCGTTCTCATGGCGTTTTCCGGAACTGTTCAGGACGGCGGCGCGGAATATTCCGAGCATAAATTGAACACGCGCAAGGACGGCAGCCACATTAGCGAGGCACAGACTAAAGCCGAGTTCCATAAAAATTTTCAGATACTGATTGTCGCGGAGAAATATCAGACGGGCTTTGACGAACCGCTTTTGCATACAATGATTGTCGATAAGAAGTTGCGCGGCGTCAAGGCAGTACAAACTTTGTCGCGGCTTAATCGCACTTATCAGGGCAAGACCGATACTTTTATTTTGGACTTCATAAACACGCAGGAAGATATTCAAGAAGCGTTTCAGCCGTTTTATCAAGAAACTATGTTAGCGGGCGAGCTGAACACGGATTTAATTTACCAGGTGCAAAAAAATCTGCGCGGCTACGCGGTCTATACTGATAACGACATTGACGCCTTTGTCAAAGAATATTCCCGGCGCGGCAATCGTATGGGGCGCATGACAAGCACGTTGCAACCCGTCGCCGACCGTTATAACAAGTTGACTCCGGACGAGCGATATAATTTTCGCCGTCAATGCCGCAATCTTGTTAAATGGTATGGATATATTTCGCAAGTCGTGCGCATGTTCGATAGGGATTTGCACAAGGAAAATATTTTTCTAAGCTATCTGTTGAAACTTCTTCCGGCGGAGAAAACGCAACTGGTTGACCTTGCAGGAAAGTTACAACTTGAGTATTATAGATTGCAAAAGACATTTGAAGGGGCAATCGAGCTGAAAGACGAAAGCGGCACTTACACGCCCGCCAAAGCTAAAAGCGACGCTAAGCCCGAAGAGAAAACGCCGCTTGATGAAATTATCCGGAAGATAAACGAGCAATACAAAGGCAAATTCACTGCCGCAGACAAAGTGCTTGTGGCGACGCTTATGACAAAACTTATGAGCGATAGCAAATTGCAGAGTAGCGCGAAGACTAGCGACCCGCTGATTTTTGCAGAAAGTATTTTCCCGACCGCGTTTAATACGGTGGCGAACGATAGCTATATTGAGTCGCAGGAAGCCTACGCCACGCTTTTTGAGGATACAGCCAAATACAATGCAGTTATGCGCACGCTTTGCAGTCACATATATGGCAAAATGAGCACGACTTCGCAAACAATTTAGGGAGGTTTTATCATGAAGAAAATTTTTAGCACGATTCTTGCAATGTTGACGATTTTTATTTTCACAGCTTGCGGCAGTTCAGCAGAGAAGACGCCCGAAAAAACTTCCGAAGCTCCCGCGCCCGCTGATAAAATTTTAGTCGCGTATTTCTCCTGCACCGGCAATACCAAAAATGCCGCTATGGAAGTCGCCGAAATTCTGAACGCTGAAACTTTCGAGATTGTGCCCGTCGAGCCTTACACGCCCGCCGATTTAGATTACAACGTTGAGGACTGTCGCGCCAATCTTGAACAGAAAGATTTAGCCGCCCGCCCCGCGATTAAAAATAAGATTGATAATTTCGCGCAATACAAAACGATTGTGATTGCTTATCCGATTTGGTGGCACGAAGAGCCGCGCATTATCGATACTTTTGTTGAAAGCTACGACTTTTCGGGAAAAGTTATCGTTCCCGTGTGCACTTCGGGCGGCAGTGAGATTGAAGCAAGCGTTAAAAATCTGCGCGATGCTTGCAAGGGTGCCGACGTTAAGGACGGCAAAAGGCTTGGAATTATTTCTAAAGACGAAGTTAAAGCTTGGCTTGATTCCCTTAAGTTATGAGAAACTTTTTAGTTGACGCAATTTTATTGGCGTTATTCGTGGCAGAATTGAGCTTTCATCACCTGCCAAAAATTTTGCATGAAGTTTTAGGCGTGGCAATGTTTGCGCTAATAATCTTCCACATCGCGATAAATTTACGGCGCGTCGGGTCGCTTACAAAAAAAATGACGCCGCGAAAATTTTTCTGCCTAGAAGTAGATGTTGCGTTATTGCTTATCACGGCAATAATTTTCGTAACGGGCGTTTGCATGTCGAATCATCTTTTCCCCAACGTAGCAAGCTCGGCATTGCGGCGCAGCATGACAATTCATCAACTGCACGTGTCCGCGCCCTATGTCCTAATGATTTTAATCGGAATACATTTGGGATTTCATTGGCGCGAATTTTGGCAGAGATTTTTAAGCTTATTCGGGCTGGCGGAACTTTATCAGCGGCGGAAGGAATTTTTCCACACGGCGATAGTATTTTTATCGTTAATCGGCGTGGCGGGATTTTTCTTGAATCGGCTTGCGGCGCGGCTTACAATGAAGCATATTTTTTCGACGCCCGCGACCAATTTACCCGCCGCAATTTTTATTCTGCTGATTGTAGGCGGAATAACGTTTTTTGCAGTGGTAACGTTTTTCATTGATAAAAAATTTTTCGTTAGGAGGCATGATTAATGGACGCAAAAATTGTAAGGGGAATGCTTTTGGGCTTAGCGGCAGCCGACGCGCTAGGCGTTCCTGTTGAATTTGAATTCCGCGAAGATTTGAGGAACAACCCCGTTAAAAATATGCGTAGCGGCGGTTCGTGGGGACAAGAGGCGGGCACGTGGTCGGATGATACTAGCATGACGATTGCGGCAATGGAAAGTATTTCTCGGCTCAAGAAAATTGACTATCGCGACGTTATGGAGAATTTTTTAAAGTGGTACGAGCGCGACGCTTTCACCGCAACAGACGAATGTTTTGACATTGGCAACACGACCCGCGCCGCTATCGTTAGATTTTCCAGAAAAATTTTGCCGCCAACTAAATGCGGCTCAACCGAAATCAATTCTAATGGCAACGGCTCCTTGATGAGAATTTTGCCTGCGACGCTTTATCTTTACGCAAAAGGCAATGGCAAGCTCAATGCCGACGCGCTGGAAATTATTCACGAATTCTCCGCGCTGACTCACGGGCACATTATAAGCAAAATGTCTTGCGGAATTTATTCCCTAATTGCCGCGCAACTTTTGAACGGGAAAAATATTTCTGAAGCATTTTCAAGCGGTATGGCGGACGCGAAAATTTTTTATGGCACGGACGAAACTTTTAAAAAGTTCTCGCGGCTCTGCGACGAAAATTTTGCCGCGCTCCCCGAAGATAAAATTTCAAGTTCGGGCTATGTCCTTGACTCTTTGGAGGCGGCTTTGTGGTGCTTGCTCAATACCGACAATTATAAATTGCTCGCGCTTAAAGCTGTCAATTTGGGCGGCGATACGGATACTGTTGGCGCGATTGCGGGCGGACTTGCCGGAATTTATTACGGCGCAGAAGCAATCCCTACCGAATGGCTTGCGACTTTGAAACGGCGCGATTATCTCGAAAAAATTGCTGAAGACTTCGCCACTGTCCTATAAAAAATTTAAGCTCTCCGCCGGCGATTGTTGGAGGGCTTTTTTTATCATACGCGCCGTAAGATATATAAGGCGCACGTTGCGTTTTGAATTTTAAACGTAAAAGGAATGCAAAGACTTTGGGGCAGAAAAATTTCAGATTTAGTTTTTAGCGATTTCGTGAAAATATTAAAGTACGAGGCAAGCAAATTCGGTACGGTTGTAATTGAAGTGGAGAGATAACTTATGAGTAAAATCAATCAATATCCCACAGATGAGGAAGCAAAAAAAATGATTGTGGAAATCGGACGGCGCATGTACATAAAGAATTTTGTGGCCGCCAATGATGGAAACATTTCTTGTAAGGTTGACGATGAAACAATTTGGACAACACCTACCAGAGTTTCAAAGGGTTTTATGTCTGAAGATGAGATAGTTAAAATGCGTCTAGACGGAACAATTATAAATCAAGGGGAACGAGCTCCTTCCAGCGAAGTAAAAATGCATCTTCGAGTTTATAATGAAAGAAAAGATGTTATGGCAGTTTGCCATGCACACCCGCCCATTGCCACTTCTTTTGCTATTGCCGGAATGGCTTTGAATCAAGCAATTTACCCCGAAGCAATAGTAAACTTGGGAATAGTTCCTTGCGTTCATTATGAAACACCGGGTTCTCAGCAACTTCCTGATTCTATTGCACCATATATTCGGGATTACAATGCCTTATTGCTGGCGAATCATGGTGTAGTTACTTGGGGGACTTCTCTAATAGAAGCCTGGTATAGGCTAGAATCCACTGAACATTATGCCATGATTACCATGTACAATATTAACTTTATCGGAAAGGCAAATGTTCTTTCCTGCGATCAAGTAAATGAGCTGATTCAAATTAGAAAAAAATTGGGCATAAGTTCTGGCGGCATTCCGTCTGGCGTTGTCAATCCCAGTAATCTTATAGACAAGGTTTGAAAATTTATGCTTCCACTTTTTTATTAAAAATTTCCTTAAGACTTTTAATGTAAGGCGGTCGAGCGATTCCATATTCCGTCACAATGCCGGTTATCAACTCGTGATCTACAAAATCAAAAGCGGGATTGTAGACCTTAACGCCTTGAGGTGCCATGCGCTGTTTGTACCACATATCTGTAATTTCTTCCGGAGGTCGCTGTTCAATAATAATGTCTTCTCCCTTTTCAATGCTCATATCAATTGTGGAAGTTGGTCCTAATACATAAAAAGGGATGCCATAATATTTTGCCAAAATCGCCACGCCGGAAGTGCCGATTTTATTGCAAACATCTCCGTTGGCAACGACCCTATCGCAACCGACAAACACCACATTTACCCAGCCGTTTTTCATTACTTGAGAAGCCATATTGTCACATATTATGGTAGTATCGACGCCGTCAGCTATCAATTCAAAAGCTGACAGCCTGACGCCCTGCAGAAGCGGACGAGTTTCATTGCAGAAAACGCGAAAGTTCATTCCGCGCTCCAAGCCTAAATGTATCGGGGCCAGTGCAGTACCATATTTTGAGGTTGCCAGCTGACCGGCGTTGCAGTGAGTCAAGATTCCGTCTCCGTCCTTGAGAAGCGTTAAACCATTCTCGCCAATTTGACGGCACATCCAAATATCTTCTGCTTTTATTTTTTTACTTTCCTTCAGTAACAACGCTTTGATTTCTGGAATTGATTTGTTTCTGTTGTCAATAGCTAGTTGCTCAATTCGATTCAGTGCCCAAGAAAGATTTACTGCAGTGGGTCTGGAAGAATTCAGATATTTTTTAGCTTCATGTAAAGGCTTATAGAAGTCTTCCCAAGTTTCCGCTTTAATATTCTTTGCTAACAGATACAGAGCAAAAGCCGCAAACACGCCGATAGCTGGCGCACCGCGCACTTGCAACAAATATATGGCCTGCCACATGTCTTTTTGCTCCTTTAGATGAAGAAACTTTACTTCGTTAGGTAGCTTTGTCTGATCTAGAATGACAATAGTCCCTTCCTCCTCATTCAGATATACAGTTTCATAAGACATGATATTTTTATTATCCAAATTTTTATCCTCCTTTTCTCTCATCGTTTCTTTTATAAGAATAATATCAAACTAAATTACATAATTCAACTTTAGATTTATATTCATGATTGCTTGTAAACTGCTATAATTTTATAAAAATTTTTTTGTTACACTTGCATTGTATACTCACGGCATAAAAAAAGCATTATAACGCCATTTTCTCAACACGTAAATTGCATATATTTGCAATTTACACTTCACCTTTTCAAAACGCCTTTCAGACCTTTAAATCAAAATTTTCGTGTGCTATAATGCCAAAAAACGTTTTGGAGGCGATTTTTTCGTTATGAAACTACTTCACACCGCTGATTGGCACTTAGGAAAGACTTTGAATGGAAAAAATCTTATCGATGACCAATATTTTATCCTAAATCAGATTTTCGACATCATAAGCGACCAAAATCCCGCTGTAATTATCATTTCCGGCGATATTTACGACCGCGCTGACCCTTCTATCGATGCAATCAATCTTTTCGACGAAATTATCTTCAAACTCACCGAAAAAAAGGTTCCTGTCCTCTGTATCGCAGGAAATCACGACAATTCCGACCGTTTGAACTTCGGTAGCAGGCTTTTTGCTAATGAAAACTTCTTCATCACCGCTAAAACCGGTTCTAAGCCTAAAAATATCGTTTTGCAAGACGATTTCGGCGAAATTTTCTTCTCTCTTATCCCTTATTTCGCTCCGGAAGAGATTAAATCGGAATTTCTACCCGAAAACGATGATAAAATCACTTTCAACGACGCAAATAAGTTTTATATCGACCTCGCACGCAAGAATATTCCTAAAAATAAACGTAGCGTCGCGATTGCGCATGTTTTCGTTGAAGGCGGCGAAGAATCCGATTCAGAACGTAAATTTGTCGGCACAACGGGCAAAGTTAGCGCGGAAAATTTTTTTAGCTACGATTATGCCGCGCTCGGTCATCTTCACAAGCCGCAAAGCATTTCTTGCGATAAAATTCGCTATAGCGGCTCGCCAATTAAGTATTCCGCTAGAGAATCCACTCATAAAAAAGGAATTACGCTCGTTGAACTCGGAAAAAATGGTTTTATTAGCGCGGAAAATATTTTTCTCAAGCCTAAAAGGGATTTAATAGAAATTTCCGGAACTCTCGCTGATTTTTTATCGCAACCTGTGAATTATGCTTATGCTTACGTAACTTTGACAGATAATAAATTCGTTTACGACGCGGCGCAAAAATTACGTACAGTTTTCCCAAATTTAATGGAGGCGAAAAATAAAACTCGTCCGAAAGGCTTTGTAGAGGAACCAGCGCGGAAATTCAGAGAGAACGCGACGATTTTTGAGCAATTCGAGGATTTTTTTATGGAAATGACGAACAGGCAGTTAAATTCGGAGGAAAAAACAGCTTTGAAGGAAATTTTTGGGGGATAAAGTAATGAAACCGATAAAATTAAAGATGAAAGCGTTCGGCGCGTATATTGAGCCGACAATAATTGATTTTGAAAACGGATTAGGCGATGAAAAAATATTTTTGATAAATGGACAGACGGGCGCGGGTAAAACTACGATTCTTGACGCAATTACCTACGCGCTTTACGGCGAAACGTCCGGAAAAATTCGCGATGTAAGGGATATGCGCTCGAAAAGCGTTGCGGATAACGTTCCGACGGAAATTGAGTTTAAATTTGCGCTTGGAAATAGTATTTTTCGTATTGAACGCGAGATAATTTATCACCCGAACAAAAAAGATAACAAATATGAGAAACGCGCCGTGCTTTTTTGCGATGAAAAGCCAATAGAGAGCAAAGAAAATGCGGTAAAAAATAGAATTACTGAGCTTTTGGGCTTCAATGCGGAACAATTTAGGCAAGTAGTGCTTTTACCGCAGGGCGAATTTAAAAAATTTCTATCGGCGGACGCAAATGACCGGCAAGAAGTTTTGAACGTCCTTTTTGACAGCACGCCATATAAAGAAATAGAAGATGCGCTAAGCGAACGCGCAAAAATCACTGCAGAGAATGTAAAAGTTTTAGAAATGCAATGTGATACGCTTAAAAAGCAATTAAACGGCGCGGATTCTCAATCGGTGGCGACAGTTGAAGAAAATTTCGCTTCAGCGCAGAAAAAATCTGCCGAGTTCAAAAAAATTTATGATAATGCGCAATCGGAACTTACAAACGGAAAACTTTTAATTTCAAGGTTCACAGAGCTGAAAAAAGCGAATTCTGATTTAAAATCGGAGCAAATACAGTTCGCGGAGTCCGAAAAATCGTTTTCATTAGCACAAACGGAGTATAAAAAGCGCGAATCGGAAGAAATTCAGCGTAAAGAGCTTGATAAAAAAATTATCGAGCTTAAAGAAATAAAATCAGCGCGAGACGAATTAGAAAATAAAAATAGCGTTTTAACGGCTGAAAAAGCTAAATTAGAGCATGCAGAAAAAGCTTTTAGCATTTATGACGGACGAGATAAAAGATATAATGCGCGACTTGAGGAATTGAAAGCGGAAAAAGCAAAATTAGCAGGCGCGGACGTAAAATTTGAGCAGGACAAGCAGATATTAGAAAAAGCGCGGAAAAATAGCCGAATTTTGCGCGAAATCGCCCGACTTAATGCGGAATTAGCAATGGAGAGCGAAAAACTTTCCGCCGTAAATGAAAAATTGAAATCGGCGCAGGTTGAATTGAATCGCTTGCAAATAGTCGAGAGCGCGGCGCGTTTGGCGGCACATTTAAAGGAAGGCGAACCTTGTCCGGTTTGCGGCTCGCTCGAACACCCAGCAATTTCCGAAAATGCAATTCCGACAGCCGGCGAAATAAAAAATACGGAAGAAAAAGTAAATCGGCTCACAAAAGAGAGCACACAGCAGGAAAGAACGGTTGCGCAAGTCAAAGGACGGCTTTTTTCACAACAAAAATTGCTTGAAGACTACGTAGGCGTTCCGAAAGTGGAAATTGCGCAAAAAAATCTCGACGAATCGCAAAAAAAAGCCGCCGCGCTCGAAAAATGCCTTCAAAATCTCGATAAGGGCGATAAATGCATAAAAGAAAATCGCGATGCCTTGACGAAAGCCACAAATGAAAAAAATTCGGCTACAGCGACGGTTGCGAAGTTGGAAGGGGTAATTTTGGAGGCAAAAAAGAAATTTCCGGAAAAATATTTGGAAAATCCGGAAGACCTCGACGAAGATTTAGCATTAGCAGAGAAAAATTTCAAGAATCTCGACGAAGCGTGGAAAAATGCGGATAAAAATTACCATGACGCGGACAAAATAAAATCTGCGCGAAAATTAGCTTTAAATACTGCAGAAAAGACTTTTAACGAAATTAAAATGGAACTTGACGGTAAAAATCCGCCGGAAATTGATATTTTGGAGCAAAAATCTACCGAATCGCGGCAAAATTACGACGCGGCACTTGCTGAAAAGGCTAAGCTCGAAAATATTTTAAACACGCTGAAAAAATTTTCTACTGATTTAGATAAAACGCAAAAAAAGCTTGATGAAGCAAAAAAAATCGCCGATATGTGGCGAAGATTATCAGATGTAGCAAATGCGACCGGAAAAGGTGAATCCGAGCTGAAAATTTCGTTTCAACGCTACTATTTATCGACAATGTTTAAAGATGTCGTCGACGAGGCAAATAATCGGCTAAAAAAGATGAGCAATGGGCGTTATTTGTTCCAAATGAAGGACGCGGGCAAGACAAAGGCGCAAAAAGCCGGGCTAAATCTGGAAATTTTCGACGAATACAGCGGCGCATTTCGTCCGGTTGAGACTTTGAGCGGCGGAGAAAGTTTTTTGGCGTCATTATCGCTAGCGTTGGGTCTAGCGTCGGTCGTTCGCAATAAAGCCGGCGGAATAAAGCTTGACACGATATTTATTGACGAAGGTTTTGGCAGTTTGGACAATGAAACGCTTGATTTTGCGATTTCAACGATAATGGAGCAAAGCGGCGGGCGATTAGTCGGTATAATTTCGCATATTGAAGAGTTGAAAAGCCAAATTCCCGTTCGGCTTGAAGTAACGAAGAAAAAAACCGGCTCGACTGCCGAATTTAAAAGTTTAAATTAGAAAGAATCGCGACTCCCGCGCAAATTAAAATTATAAACGCTGTCGCATAAAAATCTAAGCGCGTAAATCGAAGTTGCTTCATATGCGTGCGCCCTTCGCCGCCGCGATAACAACGCGCTTCCATTGCCATAGCTAAATCATCTGCGCGGCGAAAACTCGATAAGAATAGCGGAACTAAAATCGGAACCATCGCCCGCAATCTTTTGACAATTCCGCCCGAATCGAAGTCCAATCCGCGCGATTTTTGCGCCTTGATTATTTTGTCCGTCTCCTCAAGTAGCGTCGGAATGAAACGAATGGCTATAGTCATCATCATGGCTAATTCGTGCGAGGGGACGCCTATTTTTTTTAGCGGAGATAAAAGTTTTTCGGTCGCATCGGTTAATTTAAGCGGCGAAGTCGTGAACGTGAGCAAACTTGCCAACACAATCAGCAATACAAGCCGCAAACTTATTCGCACGCCGTATAAAATTCCTTCCGTCGTCACTTTGAACACGTAAAATTTCGCTAAAACTTCCCCGTCGTGGCTGACGAAGTGAATTAGCAACGTGAATAAAATTATCCAGCTAAGCGGCTTGACGGATTTTAAAACGGTTAGTGGCGGCACTTTCGATAAAAAAACTAATCCCGCCGTCAAAATCGTCAGAAAAAGATACGCCGACCAACCTTCCGCTACAAAAATTAAAATCATGAGCACGAACAGCAAAATTATTTTCGTGCGCGGGTCGAGCCGGTGCAAAATTGATTGTCCTGGAAAAAATTGTCCAAGCATTATGTTCTGTAGCATTTATCAGCCTTCTAAAAGTTTATTTGCGGCAAAAATTTTAAGCAGGGAACTTTAATTCGTCAAGCCTATTGGTTATAATGTAGAAAATTTTTAGGAGCGTGATTTAGTTGACGGAAAAAGAAAAAATGCTGTCTGGGCAGTGGTATGACGCAAATTTTGACCCGAAGTTGATAGAGGAACGCGCACTTGTCAAAGATTTATGCCTTGAACTTAACGCGACGCGCATGCAAGATTTAAATAGGCGCAGAAAAATTTTGCGTGAGATTTTGCCCAATGTCGACGCGGAAGCTATAGAAATTTTATCGCCGTTCATGGTCGATTATGGCTACAACATTTATCTTGGCACGGGAACTTTTTTAAATCACAACTGCTATCTTATGGACTGCGCGGAAATTCGACTGGGAAAAAAAGTTTTCGTCGGACCGAATTGCGGATTTTACACGGCGATACACCCGCTCGACTTCGTTAAACGCGCTAAAGGTTTAGAAATGGCGAAACCGATAATTATTGGCGACGATGTTTGGATTGGCGGCGACGTAACGATTTTACCTGGCGTAAAAATTGGTCGCGGCTCGGTTATTGGCGCAAAATCGCTTGTCACGCGGGATATTCCGGAAAATGTTATGGCGTTCGGCAATCCGTGCAAAGTTATAAAAAAAATCGGGCTGGAGACCCTTCTTGTATGAATCGCGGCAACGTGACGTTGCATCCAGTTGACGCGCTTGACCGTTTCGCAGTACGGACGAAAAAGCCGCGTTCGTACGCTCCGTTGCACTTCGCTAGCATACCTTTAGCGACTGAAATTAAGAGGAATTCACTTTGATTAAAACTGATAAAAATTTTTACTGGACGCTGTTTAAGTCGACGTTTATTGTCAGTATGTTCACGGTCGGCGGCGGCTACGTCATAATTCCTTTGCTTAAAGCCAAATATGTTGACGAATACCACTGGATAAGCGACGAAGAGACTTTGAACATGGTAGCGATTGCGCAATCGACGCCTGGAGTTATGGCGGTGAATACGGCGATAATGTTAGGCTATCGTATGGCGGGAGTTATGGGCGCATTAACTGGAATGTTCGCGACAGTTTTGCCGCCGCTGATTATAATTACAATCGTCGCAACGTTTTACGACCTTGTCGCCTCGAATGAATACGTTAAACTCGTTTTGAAGGGCATGCAATGCGGCGCGACGGCACTTTTGCTCAATGTTTCGATTGATTTGCTCAAAAAACAGTTCTCCAATAAATTAATCCTGCCGATTGTGATAATTTTGGGAACTTTCGTAGCGAATTTATTTTTCGACGTGAATATTATGTTGTTAGTGGCGATTGACGGCGTTATAGGATTTTTCCTTATGCGCGATAAGAAATACGAATAAAAAAACCCGCTTTAATCGGCGGGTTTTTACGTTCTGGCGCGGCAATTTACTTAAAAATCTTCGTAACGTTGCAACGCGCTTTTTATTTGATTGCTTTTTAAAAGTAACCGGGCTTTTTATTTAGTCAATGGAAATAATTTCGTAATTGGGCGTGCCCATTTCGTGTTCAGCCATAGCGGAGAGTTGGCGCAAGCCGTTTCGACTTTCAATGCGCGTGATTAAATCGTTTTTGCTATCGTCTGGGAAATTATAAATCATATCGACAGCGGCTTTATCGACGGCGAGAATATCGGTTGAAGCGAGAATTCCTAAATCTGGCATAACCGGCGCGGCGGCCCCCGTTCCCGCGCAGTCGCAATCGACGCTCAATCTTTGCAGGACGTTGATATAAACAATCTGCTTGCCGAAATGGTCGCAAATCGCCTTGCCGCTGTCAGCTAAATATTCCATGAGCAATTCGCCCATAATCCATTCGTCCTTATCTTTAAGCCCGTGAACTTGTGCCTTGCCCACTTTGCCCGACGCGCAACCGATTGCGATATTTTTCAGACTGCCGCCAAAGCCGCCCATTGAATGCCCTTTAAAATGTGTCAGGACAATCAGCGAGTCATAATTTGTTAGGTGCGAACCCATAGCGACTTCTTTAAGGTGAAAACCTTTGCTGACAGGAAAATTAACGTCGCCTTCTTCGTCGAGAATATCGACGGGGCAAAAAGTCCAGCCGTTCGTCTTCAAAACTTTTCTGTGACGTTCGGTCGTCGAGCGCGGTCCGGAATAAAGCGTATTAGTTTCAATGATAGCCGAGTTGGGAACTTGCGCTTGGAAAGGTTGCACTAAATCGGGCTGTAAAATGTTCGGTCCGTGCGGTTCGCCCGTATGAATTTTGATTCCGACTTTGCCGACAATGTTGGCATTTATTTTTTGATAAATCGCAATGAGATGTTCTGCGTCAATATGTTTTGTGAAATAAACTGTGGCTTTTTCGTTTATCGGAAGTTTATCTGCCTCCGCTATGTTTTTAGTCCCTGCTGATTTATCTGAACAACCCGCGATGGCTCCGGTGAGTCCAAACAATCCCGCAATGCCCGCGAGTTTGACAAAATTTCTGCGCGTGAGCTTCATGGCAAACGCCTCCTACAAATACTTCACAATCATTATAAATTATTGAGTTGACTGCAAGCAAGGACTTTATAAAAAATTTTTTAGTATAGGAAGCTTGCCAAATTTTTTAGCGATTAAAACCGGAAATAAAACGCCCGCCGAAGTCGCCGCAAAAATTATTCGGACGTCCGTCAAAAAAATTTCGGGATTAACTTTGGCGGCGTCGAGTATGTCATAAAGCGTCGCTATGAATAGCGGGTGCATTATCAAAATTATCATGCTCTGCCGCCCGCAAAGGTTCATTACGTCTGATAAAATTCCCTTGAATTTCGCCATCAACATGGAAATTTTTATTACAAGCAGAGTTCCTGCGATTCCGCCTGCGTAAAACAAAATCGGATTGCCATATTGGCGCAAATCCATTGAAACTAGTACGTCATTGAACTTGAACGCGAGCGACAAAATAATTATCAGCACCGCGCAGATTTTTAAATTTAATCGGTCGGCGATTTCAAATTTTCTTAGCAGGACGCCCGCCAACATAAAAACTTGCGCGACAAGGGCAATATCTGCGCCCATTGGTAGCACGAAGAAATTTTTCACGATGAAACCCGCGATTGCACAGATTGCGACTGCAAAAAAAATTCCCGCGCCGATTTTGCGGAAGAGGTTATACAGATTAATAAAAATAATTTCAGCCAAAAGCAATGCCGGCAAAAACCAAAGTTGCATTAAAAGTAGCGGCCCGTCATTGTGATTGCCTACGAAAATTGCCGCCAATGCCGCCAACGGATTTTCCACGTAAGCCCAACTCCACATATATTGTCCGAAGCCCGCTTTATGACAGAGGAAAAACCAAATCGGGAGAAAAAGCAATTCGGCGAGATAATACGGTATCAGCAACCGATTGAAAAGTTTCAGCAGAAATTTTTTGTAATTGTTCTTGCCGCCCCATTTGTCAAAATTCAGCAGGAAGCCCGCCATTATAAAAAAAAACGGCATGCGAAAGATTGCAAAGAATTGATTTTCGGGCGTGAAATGGAAAGTTGTATGACCTTCGACGACGGCTATCATGACGAGACCTTTGGCGAAGTCAATCCAATCAATTCGCGGCTCATTAGCCACCAAGCATCACGCTTTCAAAGTGCAAGCCGCAACGCGCCAAATAATATCGCTCGTTCTCAATCAAAACTCGGTCGGGAAAATCTTTGTCTATGAATAAATTATTCGGCAACTCGACCGGCTCGCGAAAATATAAATAACTGCCGCCCTTCATCAAAGTTAATCGGTGTTGGCTGTTAATGTGGTGCCCTGCCTCTTTCAAAATCTGATACGGATAAAGTTCGGCAAGACATTGCATTAAAGCGACGTAGCGATTTTTTTCATTTGCAAAAGGTCCGTAACGTTCGCCCTCCAGCACGAAAAATAAACTCCCGAAAATTTGCGGCTCAACTCGTCCGTAAGACGTCGCGTGTGGCAGAATGACCTTAGAATTTTTTTGCGGCTGAATTTCCATAGCGTCGAGAGCGGCTAGCATTTCTTCAATCGTCTGGTTGAGGTGGAGCACAGGCTTGGAAGGCAATTTGGAATTAGGAATGCGCAATGCGTAATTGTTTTGGGAATAAATCGGTTCGTAAACTTCGACTTGCATATTGATATTGCGGACACCTGCGCGGGTAAAAATGAATTTAATCGCCTTGATAATCTGATTTGGCGTGCGTTGAGTTTCCAAATAAATTATCGGCGCAATTCTTTTGGGGCGTTCCATAGCAATTGTATTTGTCCGCAAAAAAAGTATGCGAGTTGGGTCGGTGCTACAGAGGCTATTAATCGTGTCGGGAAATTCGGTATAAAGGCATTTTACAGCGATGAAAAATAATTCTTGCCAATCGCGGACGGGTGCTCTTTCTCCTAAATAAATTAGCGCGGCGGGCAATTCGTTTTCCTGTATCTCCTGCGACTTCGCTGCCAAGTCGATTGTCCTTGTCGGCAAAAGTCTCACTCCTTTTCAATGTGTTTTCATAATTATAATCAACTGCCCGCCGAATTGCAAATAAGTAGCATAAAAAATCCCTCCGTGCAGAAGGGATTTTTTATTCGTAGCTTAGCCAAGTGAAGATAAAAATTGCGATTGAGACAATGCCGTTGCGCATGAAATAGGCTTGAGTGACTTCGCGATAATCGCCCGCCCTAACGATTGAATGTTGATAGACCAGAGCCAAAGCCGCAATCGCTACGCCGACGAAATACCATTTGCCTAAGCCGAGCATAAGCCCGACGATTACAAAGCAAGTGATTGATATTACGTGCAAAATTCTGGCGATAAGAAGTGCTCCTGCCGCGCCGTATTTTGTCGCGAGCGAATGCAAACGCTGTGACTTGTCGAATTTTTCATCTTGCGCACCGTAAACCGCGTCGAAAGCTCCAATCCATAGCGCGACTGCCACGCATAAAATTATCATCGGTAGGGAAATTTTTTCAGTCAGTGCGACCCACGCGCCCGCCGGAGCCATTGCAATTGCCAATCCTAAGAACAAATGACACCACGCAGTAAATCTTTTCGTGAACGGGTAGATTATAAACGGTACCGCCGCGACCGGCAAAAGTTTTAGGCATATCGGCGGCAACTGCGCGACTGCTACGACCAAAACTATCATGCACAGCGTGACGAAGATTAAAGCTTCGCCCTTTGAAATTTCGCCGCGAACCATTGCCCGATATGATAGGCGCGGCTGGAGTTTATCGTACTTTAAATCAGCTAAGTTGTCTATTGCGATTGCCGCCCACCGCGCCGATGTTATCGCTACCAAAATCAAAATGACTGTCCAAAAGTCCGGCTTGCCATTCGTCGCCATAAATGAACTTGCCAACGCGAACGGTAAGCTAAAAATCGTGTGCGGCAACGCGACATTGTTTGCGTGGGCTTTGAGCTTTGAGCTTTGAGCTTTTAACTTTAAGGTTTTTGAATTCCTAATTCCTAATTCCTCATTCCTCATTGCTTTTCAAAGTCACCGTCCGGAAGAAGTTTCCAAATCTCGTCCGCCCGCGCAGAATTTTTCAAGACACGTTCGACATTTTTAGAATCGCTGAAGTTGTAGAAAGCTTCCGCCTCTTCGCGAGACTTGCCGCCCGCAATTTTCCTATTAATCAAGCGTTCGCGCAAAAGTTGCGGGTCGGCGTCAATGAAAACAGAGTAATCAGCTAATACGCGAACATTTGTCCAGCCCGTTTCCTTTAGCAGAAGATAATTTCCCTCAATCAGCAAAATATCTTCCTCGACGCTCCAATAATCCGGCAACACGTCATGAATTTTTCTATCGTAAATATTCCAGTTCGTGCCGTCCTGCCGCGCCTCGCGAATTTTATCAACCAATAAATCAATATCAAAAGTTTCCGGCGCGCCCTTAATGTTGCTCATCAAAACTTTTTCGCCGTCGTGCTCAATCGTCGCGATATTCATATAAGCCGCCGTGTAATGGTAGCCGTCCATTGGCAGTGCGCGAATTATATCGACTTCGTTAGAACGCTCGCGGCTAAGTTGCTCTAAAAATTTCGCCAGCGTTGATTTCCCTGCGCCGGGCGGCGCGACAAGATACGCGATAATTTTTCTGTCCATTGTCATTTTTAAATCGGTCAGCTCGCGCAGGAACGGCATAAAAATTTCTTCAATCGCTGCCTCACTAAATCTGACTTCCTGCCAAAGCCCGTTGACTTCCATGTCGTACGTTAAAAATTTCTTTTCCATTAGCCAAAATCACCTCTCTTGACTAACTCTCGCGCCGCCTTGCCCGTCAGATGTTCAATCGTCATAACGGGCACGACAAGCGCATTTAATCGGCTCAACTCTTTTTCGCGACGTTCGGGACTTGCTGTTGAAGAATATTTATCGGCTAAAAGTTCCAGCCCGCGCAGTTTATCGGGGTCGTCGTTATCCTCAACGATTTTAATTCGACCAAAAGCAATCGCGCTTGAAAAATACGTCGTGAACTCTTCGGCAACAACTTCATGACGGTCGACAACGCAAAAAGAAACTTTATCGTTATTCCTAATCGCGTCGAGTTTGTGACCGGTCTTCGCGCTGTGGAAATAAATTTTATTGCCTTCAACGGCGTAACTAATCGGCACGGCGTAATTATAGCCACCGTCGCCTGAAAGTGCTAAAACTCCGAAGTCGCCTTCGCGCAGAATTTTTTTAGCCGCCTCTGTTGACAAAATCTGTTTATTACGGCGCATTTCTCTAAACATAAAACGCCCTCCTCAACCTGCGCTGACACCGAGCCGAATAATTTTGGCGAGCCGGTCGCATTCGCGCTCAACGCTATCGATTTTAGCAACTTCGCGGCGGCAATCGGTGAGCATTTTTATCGCCGTGTCGATTTTTTTCAGCGAGAAATTTTCTTCATCTTCGGCGATTTTTTTCAGCGACTGACTGCAACTTTTAAGGAGTGTCGCTTTTAAATCGGCGCGATATTTTTTGCGATTATCGAATTCTGCTATCAAAGCTTCAAGTTGCGTCATTGAGTTAATCGCCGCAAGGTAATCGTATTTCATTTGCGGTGAGAGCGGTGCTTCCATGTCGTCGGCGTCGATGATTATGCCGCTCTCGACTACTTCTTTAAATCTATCAATCGTTGCCATTCTAATTCCTCCTTAGATAAGAAGATTACTAGTTATCTCCTAATCTCTTTATCTATCGCGTCTGCGTCTACCGTCGCGAGAATTTCTCAAGTCTTTAAAATCTTTAATCGTTCTGGATTCGCCACGCGGTCTATCGAAATTTCTAGGTCTATCGTTGCGCGGGCGGTCAGAATTTCTCGGATTATCATTGCGCGGGCGGTCGAAAGTTTTGGGCTTATCACTGCGCGGGGAATCGCCTTCCAAAATAGCGCGGTGACTTGCATTAATTCTGCCCTTGTCGTCAATCTCAGTGACTTTGACTTTGAGTTTGTCGCCAACCTTAACCGCGTCTTCAACAGTGGGGATTCTCTTATCTGAAAGTTGGGAAATGTGGCACATAGCCTCTTTGCCGATTAAAATTTCAACAAATGCGCCAGTCGGCATAAGGCGAGTAACAGTGCCCTCGAAAACTTCGCCAACTTTGACTTCGTGAATAATTTCTTCAATCATCTCAATAGCGCGGTCAATGCCCTCGACGTTGCGCGACGTGACGAAAACATTTCCGTCGTCGTGAATATCGACTTCAACGCCGGTTTCTTCGATAATTCTGTTGACCATTTTGCCGCCCGTGCCGATAACTTCGCGAATTTTATCAACGGGAACTTTAATTGTCCTGACACGCGGCGCATAGGGCGACAAATCGGCGGCAGGTTCGCTGATAACCTCAAGCATTTTGCCCAAAATAAAACTTCTGCCGCGTTTAGCTTGCGCCAAAGCGTCACTTAAAATTTCACGCGAAATGCCCGCAACTTTTATATCCATTTGAATTGCCGTAACACCTTCAGTCGTGCCCGCAACTTTGAAATCCATATCGCCGAGCGCGTCTTCCATGCCTTGAATATCGGTTAAAATCGTGTGCGCATCGCCGTCCTTGACAAGCCCCATTGCAACGCCGCTGACAGGACGTTTAATCGGAACGCCGGCTTGCATAAGGCTAAGCGTACTGCCGCAAACGCTACCCATTGAGCTTGAGCCGTTACTTTCCAAAACTTCGGAGACAAGGCGAATTGTATAGGGAAAATCTTCAATCGACGGGATAACCGGAACCAAAGCGCGTTCAGCAAGTGCGCCGTGCCCAATTTCGCGACGACCAGGACTCCGCGCAGGTCTAGCTTCGCCAACGCTGTAGCCGGGAAAATTATAGTGATGCAGATAATGCTTAGTATATTCGGGTTCAAGCCCGTCAATAATTTGTTCGTCGCCGATTGAGCCGAGCGTAGTTATCGTCAAGACTTGCGTTTGACCGCGTGTGAAAAGTCCGGAACCATGAGTACGCGCAAAAAGTCCGACTTCGCAACTTATTGGGCGAACTTCTTCCAGTTCGCGACCGTCGGGGCGAATTTTTTCATGCGTAATCATTTTGCGGACAACTTCTTTTTCGACTTTGTAGAAGACTGCGCCAATATCTTTTTCGGCGTTAGGATAATCTTCGGCGGGGAATTTTTCGGCAAGGGCTTCGACGACTTCAGCTTTGACTTCATCGAGAGCCGCCTCGCGTGCAAGTTTATCGGGGTTGCGAACGACCTTATCAATTTTTTCCGTAGCAAGTTCGCGAACCGCCGCGTCAATATTTTCGTCAGGCATAAAGAGCGTGACTTCCTTTTTCTCCTTGCCGACGGCGGCTTTTATCTCGTTTTGGAAGGCGACAATTTTTTTTATCTCCTCGTGCCCAAATAAAATCGCCTCAAGAACAATTTCTTCCGGCAATTCCTTAACGCCCGCTTCAACCATCATGACAGCATCAGCTGAGCCAGCAACGATTAAATCCATTTCGGAAACGTCGAGTTGTTCCTTAGTCGGATTGATAATAAATTCGCCGTCAATGCGCCCGACGTGCACACCAGCAATCGGCCCGCCGAAAGGAATATCCGAGACGCTAAGCGCGCAACTTGCGCCAATCATACCGGCGATTTCGGGCGCGTTGTCCTCGTCGAAGCAAATAACCGTTGCGATAATCTGAACGTCATTTCTAAAACCTTCGGGGAAAAGCGGTCGAATTGGTCTATCAATCAAGCGGCTTTTAAGGATTGCGCTTGTTTGCGGGCGACCTTCGCGCTTAATGAATCCGCCTGGAATTTTCCCTGCCGAATACATTTTTTCTTCGTAGTCGACAGTCAGCGGGAAGAAGTCGACGCCCTCTCTTGGTTCAGCAGACATTGTCGCCGCGACTAAAACTGCCGTGTCACCGTAGCGAACTAAAACTGCGCCATTTGCCTGCTTAGCCATTTTGCCGTGTTCGACGATTAATTTTCTGCCGCCGAGTTCCATTTCAAAAGTATCCAATATTTTTTCCTCCTAATCATTTTTCACGCGCTAACCTTTCGACGCAAAATGTATTCTTCCTTCAAAACGAAAACCGCCCTCAAAGTTTGAGAGCGGTTTTTTTATTTGGGACTATAAATATTACTTCAATTCTTTTGCGAGTTCCATGATTGCCTGAGCGGAGCCGTCGGAGCCGAGAACTTCTTTAATCTTGTGCGCAACGAGTTCTTTGATATATGCGCGACCGGGAGCGAGATATTGACGCGGGTCGAAGTGTTCAGGGTGTTGTACGAAGTGTTCGCGGATACCAGCAGTCAAAGCAAGGCGGAGGTCGGAGTCGATATTGATTTTGCAGACAGCCGATTTAGCCGCTTTGCGGAGTTGGTTTTCGGGAATGCCGACAGCGTCTTTGAGTTGACCGCCGTTATCGTTGATGATTTTGACGTATTTGGGGATAACGGAGCTTGCGCCGTGAAGGACAATCGGGAAGCCAGGAATTTTCTTTTCGATTTCGGCGAGAATGTCGAAACGGAGTTCAGGCGGTTCAAGAACGCCGGTTTCGGGATTGCGGGTGCATTGTTCAGGCGTGAATTTGAATGCGCCGTGACTGGTGCCAATAGCGATAGCCAAAGAGTCGCAACCGGTCTTTTCAACGAACTCAAAAACCTCTTCGGGTTTGGTGTAGTGAGCTTTGTCGGCGTCAACGCTAACATCATCTTCGACGCCTGCGAGCTGACCAAGTTCAGCCTCAACAACTACGCCGTGAGCATGTGCATATTCGACAACTTCTTTGGTCTTCTCAATGTTTTCAGCGAAGGAATAGTGTGAGCCGTCGAACATAACGGAAGTGAAGCCGCCGTCGATGCAGGATTTGCAAGTTGCAAAGTCGGGACCGTGATCGAGGTGCAGAGCAATCGGAATATCGCTGACTTCAAGAGCCGCACGAACGAGATGAACGAGGTATTGATGGTTAGCATACTTTCTCGCGCCAGCGGAGCACTGAAGGACGACAGGGCTTTGGAGTTCGGCAGCGGCACTGGTGATACCTTGAACGATTTCCATATTGTTGACGTTGAATGCGCCGATTGCGAAACCGCCCTCATAAGCTTTTTTGAACATAGCCTTAGTTGTGATTAACGGCATTTAAATTACCTCCTAAAAATATCTCATAAATTCGCGGGGCTTGCACCCCTTCTAAAACTGAATGCATTTTAACACAAGCGCGGTCAAAGTTGCAACAAGCAATCAAAAAATATTTTGACAATTTACGCCGCGAAATTTTATAATGAAAAAAATTTCTACAGGAGGAATTTTCTATGCAATCAATCGTAAAGGATATGTCGCTTGCGCCTTCGGGGCACTACAAAATTGAATGGGTCAAAAATTTTATGCCGGTAATGTCGGCAATCGACAAAGAGTTTTCGCAATCGAAACCGTTCGCGGGGAAAAGAATTTCGATAACGTTGCACCTTGAAGCCAAGACAGCTTATATGGCGGAAGTCTTCATGCATGCGGGCGCGGACGTTGTTATAACCGGCTCCAATCCTCTTTCCACTCAAGACGACGTGGCGGCGGCTCTCGTCGAAGACGGCGTGACGGTTTTTGCAATTCACGGTTGCACGCAGGAAGAATACGACGAATTTTTGAACAAAGCGGCTGACTTCGCGCCCGATATTTATATTGACGACGGCGGAGACTTTACAGAACTCATTCACACCAAAAGACAAGACGCGCTTAAAAATATTTTGGGTGGCTCGGAAGAAACTACGACGGGCGTTTTGAGACTTCGCGCTTTAGAACGTCAAGGCAAGCTAGCTTTTCCGATGATTGCTGCCAACGATGCCTATTGCAAATTTCTTTTTGATAATCGCTACGGAACAGGGCAATCGACATGGGATGGAATTATGCGCACGACAAATTTAGTTATCGCGGGCAAAACTGTCGTTATCGCTGGCTATGGTTGGTGCGGCAAGGGCGGCGCAATGCGTGCAAAAGGTTTGGGCGCGAATGTCATTATTACCGAAGTCGACCCGATTAAGGCGATTGAGGCTGTTTTCGACGGGTTCCGCGTTATGCCTATGATTGAAGCGGCTCCGCTTGGCGATATTTTCTTGACGTTGACGGGCGATAAAGACGTTATCACGGGCGAACATTATCCGTTGATGAAAAATGGCGCAATGCTCGCTAATGCCGGTCATTTCGACGTTGAAATTAATATTCCTGAACTTGCCGCGCAATCAGTCAGCAGAAAAACTGTCCGCAAGAACGTCGAAGAATTTTTGCAGCGCGACGGGCGCAAGATTTATCTTTTAGCGGAAGGGCGGCTTGTCAACCTTGCCAGCGGCGACGGGCACCCCGCCGAAATTATGGATTTAAGTTTCGCGGTTCAATTCTTCAGCGCGGCGCATATCCTCCACAATCACACAAAGCTTGATAAGAAAGTTTACCTTATGCCCGAAGAAATCAACACGAAGATTGCCGAGATTAAACTCGATTCAATCGGCGTTAAAATCGACACGCTCACCGACGCCCAGCGCGAGTATCTTGGTTTATGAAAACTTCAATCGACGGGCGGCAATTCGAGTGGGACGACGCCAAAAATAAAATCAACAAGATTAAACACGGTATCAATTTCAAGACGGCGGCAAGAGTTTTCAGCGACCCTTACCTTATTGAGGATATGATACATGGCACTCTATCGACGAAGACAGATAGAAAGTTATCGGTATGATTGACGATATTTTGTTTGTGATTTACACTGAACGCGACGAAAAAACAAGGTTAATTTCTGCTCGTGAAGCAACAGAAAGAGAAAGGATAAGATATTATGGCTACCGTATTTTACTTTCTACCAGACCCTCCGCCACCCTTGACGGAAGAGGAAAAAGCTGAACTCGCGGCATTAAAAGACCGCCCTATTGTTTTTGATGAGGATTGTATGCCGCTGAGCGAAGAATGTGAGCGGAAAAACGATTATATAATGCGCAAGTACAATACTCGTCGCGTCACGAAAGAACTTTGGCTTAAAGAATTTCCCGAAGATTTTCAAAAATACAAGGCGGAGGCGGCAGGATGAATAATTTTGTAATCAGCAATGTTAAAATGTTTAAGACTTCGGGCGAAGTCGAGACGGCTAATATTCACGTAAGCGGCGATAAAATTTCAAAAATAAGTCGCGGCGAAGTCACAGGCGCAAACGTTATCGACGGCAAAAATAAATTCGCGACGCCCGGACTTGTCAACGCTCATACTCATGCGTCAATGACTTTGCTCCGCAGTTATTCCGACGACAAAGCGTTAATGGATTGGCTCCAAAAAGATATTTGGCCTATCGAAGACAAAATGACGCGCAAAGATATTTATTGGGGCGCGGCACTTGCGGCAGTCGAAATGATTAAGGGCGGGACAACTGCTTTTGCCGATATGTACGGTCCTTGCATGGAAGAAGTCGCCAAAGTTGTTGACGAATCAGGCATGCGCGGGAGTTTAAGTCAAGGGATAATCGGCTTTGCTGACGGCGAAAAAAAGCTTGCGTCGAATATCGAGCTGTATAAAAATTGGCACGGCGCGGCGGACGGTAGAATTACCGTTATGTTCGGACCGCACGCAATTTATACTTGTCCGCCCGATTTTTTGAAAAAAGTTGCGGCGGAAGCTCAAAAACTCGGCGCGGAAATCCATATGCACATGAACGAAACTAAAACTGAAATTGAAGATAGCGTAAAAAATTACGGCAAGCGACCCTTTGAAGTCGTAGCCGAAACTGGGCTTTTGGATTTGGGAATGCTTGCGGCGCATTGCGTTTGGTTAAGCGATGCCGAAATTGATATCATCAAGGCTAAAAAAGTTCGCGTGGCGCATAATCCAGGCTCCAATATGAAACTAGCAAGCGGCATTGCGCCCGTAACTAAACTTTTATCAAAGGGCGTGACAGTTGCACTTGGCACAGACGGCGCGTCGAGTAATAATAACCTTGACATGCTGGAGGAAATCAGATTGTCGACGTTACTTGCGAAAGTCGAAACGCTCGACCCGTTAGCCGTGCCCGCCGCGCAGGCTCTGCAAATGGCTACTGAATCCGGCGCACAAGCTCTTGGCTTAAAGAATGTCGGACGCCTTGAGGAAGATTGCAAAGCCGATATAGTTTTATGGGATACGGGCGGCGTTGAGTGGCAACCGAATTATAATCCAACATCGCTTTTAGTCTATTCGGCGAATTCATCAGCAGTCGATACGGTGATTGTTGACGGGAAAATTTTAATGCAAGGTCGCCAGCTGAAAACTTTGGACGAAGAAAAAATTATCGCCGAATTCACAGCTTGCGCCAACCGTTTGACTAGTAAATAATGATTTTTTTATCTATGGCGTTGACAGCTAGCATTAACTGTAATAATATTTCCATAGGCAACAATAATCACGTTTATAAATTTAAGGAGCGTGAAACAAGAAAAAACTTTTCGCAATGCAAAACACAAAAATTTATAGGAGGAAAAATTTATGAGCAATGCAGAACTTGACCTTCAGGCTCTGATAAAAAAAGCCGAAGCGCAAGAAAATTTCCCAGAAGTCCCGCTTGACGAATTCACCCCGCCCACCTACGAAGAGTGGAAGCAAGCTTGTATTGAACTGTTGAAGGGCGCACCTTTCGAGAAAAAACTTTTCACCAAAACTTATGAGGGCATTACGTTTAGCCCCATGTATTTCCACGCTGACACTGAGCCGATTCAGCCCGCGAAATCTTATCCTGGCATGGGCGATTATCTGCGCGGCGTTTCCGTCAATGGCTACGTCAATGCGCCGTGGGGTATCGCGCAAGCTTGCGACGAAACTCTTCCCGAAGAAAATAACGAACTGCTCAAGCACGAAATCGAAAAAGGTAGCACAATTTATAACGTTAAAGTAGACTGCGCGACCCGCAAAGGCAAAGACGCTCGCCAATGCGAACATATCGGCAAAGGTGGTTGCAGCGTCACGACTCTTGCCGACGTTGAAACTTTGCTTAAAGGGCTTAAGCTCGACCAATATCCGCTGTACGTTTACGCGGGCGAAAGTGCATTGCCGCTTCTCGCGCTGATTATTGCGGCTGTCAAGAAAAATGGCGGCGACGTTGCAAAACTGCGCGGCGTCATCGGTGCCAATCCTATTGCTGAATATGTCGGTAACGGCAAGCTCAATCAATCGCTCGATAAACTCTTTGACGAAGCGGCAAAGGCGGCTAAATGGGCTATCAAGAACGCGCCTGAAGTCAAGACCGTTTTTGTTAAGAGCGACGTTTTCAGCAATGGCGGCGCAAATGATGTTCAGGAAGTCGCTTACACCGTTTCGGCGGGCGTCGCGTATCTTCGCGCACTTATGGAACGCGGCTTGACGATTGACGAGGCGGCAAGTCAAATTATGTTTGGTTTTTCAATGGGCGCGAATTTCTTCATGGAAATTGCTAAACTCCGCGCAGTTCGTCCGATTTGGGCGCAGATTGTCAAAGCGTTTGGCGGCAATGAAGAATCGCAGAAAATGCATATTCACGGACGCCCCGCAAAATTCTTCGCGACCATTTACGACCCGTATGTTAATCTCCTGCGCGAAACTACGCAACTTTTCAGCGGCGTAGTTGGCGGCGTCGACAGCTTTGAAAATTCGACTTTTGATGAACCCGTTCGCAAGGGCGATGAGTTCAGCCGTCGTATCGCTCGCAATATGCAAATTATCTTGCAGGAAGAATTCGGACTTCTTCAACCGATTGACCCTGCTGGCGGCTCGTGGGCTGTCGAAACGCTTACCAAAGAGATTAAAGAAAAAATTTGGGCGGAATTCCAAGTTATCGAAGGCAAAGGCGGAATTGTCGCCGCGCTCAAGGAAGGTTATCCGCAAGAACAGATTGCCGCAGTTTTGGCGGCTCGTTTTAAGGCGGCGGAAACTCGCAAAGACCGCATTGTCGGAAACAACATGTATCCGAACATGACAGAGGAACGCATTGACGCTCGCCCCGAAAGTCAAGCCGAAAATATGAAGGCTCGCAAGGCGGCGATTGAAGCTTATTTAAGCGGTGTTGATTCTGCCGCTGTCAAAGAAGCTCTTGCCGCTGTCAAGGACGGTTGCGCATGTTGCGCTATCGCGGCGGCTGAAAAGGGCGCGACTATCGCTGAACTTCGCGACGCTTTGGGAACTGCTGAAGTTGAAGAAATTAAAGCAATCGAACCGCACCGCTGGAGCGAACGTTTCGAGGCTCTTCGCTATAAGACTGAGAAATTTAAAGCCGAAAAGGGCGACAACGTTAAAATTTTCCTCGCTAACATGGGTCCGATACCTCAACACAAAGCCCGCGCAGATTTCACTACGGGATTTTTACAAGTCGGCGCGTTCCAAGTTTTGGGCAACAATGGCTTTGCAACGGTTGATGACGCGGCGGCGGCAGCTAAAGAATCCGGCGCGGACGCAGTTGTCATTTGTTCAACCGACGCCACTTATCCCGAAATCGTCCCCGCGCTCGCTCCCAAACTTCATGAAGCTTTGCCCAATGCGATTGTCTATTTGGCGGGCACGGCTCCTGCTGAAATGGTCGAGCCTTACAAGCAGGCGGGCATTGATGATTATATCAACGTCAGAGCGAATTGCTACAAGGTTATACAAAATCTTCAACAGAAAAAGGGGATGGCATAATTAATGGCAGAGTATAAAAATCCGGACTTCACGCAGATGAGCCTGAGCGATTCCCCGGCTTCTGACGCGGCGGAGTGGAAAGCTAAATTTGAAAAGGCCGCTAAGGCGGACTACGATAAATTGATTTATAAGACAATGGAGCATGTCCCGGTTAAGCCGTTGTATACCCACGACGAATACGCGCACATGAACCATTTGGACTTTGTCAGCGGCATTCCGCCTTTCCTGCGCGGACCTTATGCGACAATGTATGTTTTCCGCCCCTGGACGGTTCGTCAATACGCGGGTTTTTCTACGGCTGAAGAATCCAACGCATTTTATCGCCGCAATCTTGCCGCCGGTCAAAAAGGTTTGTCGATAGCATTTGATTTGCCGACGCATAGAGGCTACGACGCTGATAATCCGCGTGTTTTTGGCGACGTTGGCAAGGCGGGCGTTTCTGTCTGCTCAATGCTTGACATGAATATTTTGTTCAGTGGCATTCCGCTTGACCAAATGTCCGTATCAATGACGATGAACGGCGCAGTTCTGCCGATTCTGGCTTTCTTCATTCAGAGCGGCATTGAACAGGGCGTTGACAAATCGATTCTCAACGGCACCATTCAGAACGACATTTTAAAAGAATTCATGGTGCGCAACACCTACATTTATCCGCCCGAAATGTCAATGCGCATTATCGGCGACATTTTCGAGTACACGACAAAATATATGCCGAAGTTCAATTCCATTTCGATTAGCGGCTACCACATGCAAGAGGCGGGCGCACCGGCTGATATTGAACTTGGCTACACGTTGGCTGACGGTCTCGAATACATTCGCACGGGCATTAACGCCGGCTTGAAGGTTGACGCCTTCGCGAAACGTCTTAGTTTCTTCTGGGCTATCGGCAAAAATTATTTCATGGAAGTTGCCAAGATGAGAGCGGCTCGCGTTCTTTGGGCTAAAATCGTTAAGCAAATGGGCGGCACTCAAGCTAAGTCAATGGCACTTCGCACGCACTGCCAGACGTCCGGTTGGTCGCTGACGGCGCAAGACCCGTTCAATAACATTTCCCGCACGGTTATGGAGGCTATGGGCGCGGCTCTCGGTCATACTCAATCCTTGCATACAAACGCGCTCGACGAAGCGATTGCCCTGCCGACAGACTTTAGCGCACGTATCGCCCGCAATACGCAACTTTACATTCAGGACGAAACCAGCGTTTGCAAAATTATCGACCCGTGGGGCGGTTCCTATTACGTCGAAGCTCTTACCAATGAAATTATTCGCCGCGCATGGGCGCATATCCAAGAGATTGAACAACTCGGCGGCATGGCTAAGGCTATCGCGACAGGCTTGCCGAAAATGCGCATTGAAGAGGCCGCCGCTCGCCGTCAAGCTCGTATCGATTCCAATAACGAAACGATTGTTGGCTTGAATAAGTTCCGCCTTGATAAGGAAGACCCGCTCGAAATTCTTGCCGTCGACAATACGGCTGTTAGAAATGCGCAGGTCGAACGTCTTAACAAACTCCGCGCAGAACGTAACGAAGACGACGTCCGCGCCGCCCTTGAAGCTATCACCAAAGCTGCTGAATCTCGCGACAACGGCAATTTGCTTGAATGCGCTGTTGAAGCGGCTCGCGTACGTTGCTCGCTCGGTGAAATTTCTGACGCTGTCGAAAAAATTTCTGGACGTTATCAAGCGACGATTCATACAATCAGCGGCGTTTACTCCAGCGAATTTGGTCAGCAGACTGAACTTGACAAAGTTCGCGCCCGCGCAGATGAATTTGAAAAACTTACTGGACGTCGTCCGCGTATTTTCGTCGCGAAGATTGGTCAAGACGGTCACGACAGAGGAGCAAAAGTTATCGCATCGAGTTTCGCCGATATGGGTTGGGATGTCGACGTGGGACCGCTCTTCCAAACTCCGCAAGAAGCCGCGCAAGACGCCGTTGATAACGACGTTCATATTGTCGGATTCAGTTCGCTTGCGGCGGGGCATAATACGTTATTGCCCGAACTCGTCGACGAACTCAAGAAACTTGGTCGCGAAGATATTCTGGTTGCAATCGGCGGCGTTATCCCCGTTCAAGACTACGACCACCTTTACAAGAGCGGAGCCGTTGCGATTTTCGCACCTGGCACCAACATTCCGGAAGCCGCTATGAAACTCTTAAATATTCTCGTAGACCGCGCTCAAGAAGAAGAAGACGCAGGCTGAGAACTGCAATTAGGAGTTAGGAATTAGAAATTAAAACCGTCAGGCTCAAGGCTTGGCGGTTTTTGCTTTTTGTCAATGCGACGCATTTTGTGCTGTAATCTCAACAATGCTATCACTTCCAAAACTACAGCATAAATCTGACTTGGAAGGGAATGCTTTTTTATGCTTTCAATTTATCGCTATGTTTTAAAATTTCCTCGAACTTTCTTTCCAGATTGCGGCAATATTTTAAGGGATTAAGCGCGTCGGAGTTCAAAAACATGTGACGCAAGTTTTTATGCAAAATGTCAAGCGTCTCTGAATCGCTCGCTAAGACGACAGCGCGATTGATATAATCTCCCACGCTCCCAACCGACAGCTCGCCAAGCCCGACACTTTCCAAAATACTTTTGCCAAAGCGCGTACTGTGCCGCTCACCATAAAGATTTATCACGGGAACGCCCATATATAAAGCGTCCAAAGTCGTCGCGCCGCCTACGTACGGGAAACTGTCTAACATTATGTCAATCTGACTTATCGCCCTAAAGTAATCAAGGTCATCGACGGCGGGGCGGAAAAGAACCCTGTCCATGTCGCAACCTAAATTCTTCAATCGGCTATAAAGTTCGTCGCAAGTTCGGCTACTGATATATTCTTGCGCACGCATAATAAATTTGGCGTCGGGCACGCGATTTAGAATCTCTGTCCAAACTGTGAGCATATCGTCATTAATCTTTGAATAACGGCTAATCGTCCCGAATGTCACGTAACCATTTTTAACGCAAGCTGCGCCCTCCGACGCTGGAATCTTTCCGGGTCTATCGTAGCAAAATTGCGCGGGCATATACAAAAATTTTTCGCTGAAATATTGTTCGCGATTTTGATTGGGCGGGTCAAGATGTTCGTCCGTTATGAAATAATCAATCGCCTTTAAGCCCGTTGTCGACATGTAGCCAATTCCGCAAATTTGCACAGGCGCAGGTCGATACGCAAGAGCCGGCAAACCATTACTTCCCGTGTGCCCCGCTAAATCAAACGCAATGTCAATTTCATCATCATGAATTTTTTCGGCAAGCTCTCTGTCGCTTAAATCTCTAACGTCCACGAAATGTTCGGCGACATGTTTAAAAAGTTCCGTGTAGGCATCGTCAACTGTGTTTTTGCTGTAGCAGAAAATCTCGAACTTGCTTTTGTCGTGGCAGGAAATCAATCCTAAGATAACCGCTAACATTGCGTGCTTCCTGAAGTCGCCCGAAATGTAACCAACCTTTATTCGCTCGTGTGGCTCATGATAGCTCGAGAACGATTGCACGTCCTCGAAAAATTGCTGATAATTGAAATGCGGCTCGGCAATGTCTGCGCTCGAAATGTCAAGGAAATGCAAAGATAAAAGTATCGCGTCGTAATATTCAATCTTACGTTTCGGATTTTCGCAAATGTTAAATGCTCGCTCATAATTTTCTATCGCTTCAAGAGGATGTCCGTTGTCCAAGCTATATTTCGCCATCTTGCTGAAATATTCTGAGACGACGTCATTGGAAAGATTTTTCGCCTCATCGTAGGGCGGATAAAGTCGCTCAATCGCTTTGTGCATAATTTCATACGCGCCAACATTATCGTCCGTCAAAAATCGCCTATCAGCAATCGTCAAGAAAAGTTCGGCACTGTGTTTGGCTTCGCACTGCCCGGCAAGCTCGGCATAGTAAAGCGTGCGCTTAAAATCAAAGCGGCTCTTGAATTGGCTACCAGATTTAATTTCCAAAGGAAGATATTCTTCTGCCCGCGCAAAATATTTATCTGCAAGCTCTTTGGTAACGGGTTCCGGCTCCTGCGGGAAGTCAGGCAACGGTTGCTTATTAATCCACGCATTGAAAATTTTCTCGTAAGCTTGCTCAACTTCGCCCATGTAAATCGTATCGTTCATTACTGGCGACTCTTCCATTTTCCGCCGAATTGTCAAATGATATTCGCGCAGTCGTTCCTTATCGTTGGCAAGCTCGACCGCCTTTTGAATATATTCCGCTTCGCTGAAGGCGCAAAGCTCCCCTAAGCCCATGTTCATAAGCAAAGAGTAGCCAAAGCGCGAATTATGCCGCTCGCCGACCAAAGTTATAACGGGCACGCCCATATAAAGCGCGTCGCAAGTCGTGCCGCCGCCGGGATAGGGAAAAGTATCAAGCGCAATGTCAACGCGCTCATAACATTGAGCATATTGTAATTCAAATTTCTCAAAGTCGATGCGCTCAAGGTCAATGCCTGCCGCCGTCAAACGCTCCTTAGCAAATTCAAGACCTTTATTTTCAACGAAAGTACCTCCTTTAAGGTACAGTCGAGAATTGGGCACGGCTTTTAAAATTTCCGCCCAAGCTCTCAAAATTTCGTCCGTAACTTTTGGAAAGTTATTGAAACTAGAGAAGGTTACGTAACCTTTCTTAACGCAGGGCGCGGGCGAAGTCATATAAGGGAATTCTTTCCAGACGAAGCAGAAGTGGCTGTGCTGCAAGCGCAGAATTTTTTCCGTAAAAAACTTTTCGTTAAGCCCTTCAGGGTCGGTAAACTTGTCGGCAAGAAAATAATCAATCGTATCAAGCCCCGTCGAATCAAAATAGCCAATGCCCGAAATTTGAATTGGCGCGGGTTTGTACGCCATAACCTCAAGGCAATTATTCGCGCTATGTCCTGCCAAATCAACCAGAATATCAATTTCATCTTTGACAATCTGCGCGGCAACATCTTTTGCGGGCAAGTTCAAAATTTCGCGCAAGCCGTCGACGTTCTCTTTGAATTGATTTGTCACAATATCTACCTTGTTGTTGGCGTAAAGAAAAACTTCAAAGCGCGTCTTGTCGTAGCTCTCGAAAAGATGTTTACAGAAAAAGGCGACGACGTGCAATCTTATGTCGGGCGAAATGTAACCGACACGAATTTTTTTATGGTTAGCGTGCTTTCTGATATTATGCTTGTAGCGCGGAATCTGTAAGAAAAATTTATTGAAACCGCGAGTCCAGTCAAAAATCTCCCCACGACTTACGTTGAGATTGTGCAAGTTGAAAAGTAGATTCTGATAATCTTCGCGCTGAATTTTTTCTGCTTGCTTGTAGCGCGGAGAATTTTTAAGCGAACTTATATCAAGAGTCGCGTTGAGTTTGTAATAGTCGCAAGAAATTTTTGCGTCGCCAATAGCGCGATAAGCCTGCCCCAACGTGTTAATGATAATCATTTTTTCGACTAGACTGCAGTCATCAAGGGCAAGTGCTTGCTTAGCGAATTTTATGCAGGCAAGTTCATTATCTTTTAGAGAAAAATTTCGTGCCTGCAACAACAATCGAAAAGAATTCGCCGGAAAATTTTTTTCGATATAAGTGACGACTTCTTCCACTTGGTCTTTCATTTTGTAATCCATGAGAATAGAGGCGACTTTTTCCAAAGGTTCGGGCGTCGTGGGTCTCATTGCAAAAATTTTTTGTGCCAGCCGAAGAGTTTTATCTCTGTCTTTAAGAACTTCTACGGCGTGAACCAATTCTTTTTCCAAACTTGAAACTTCGCGGCTTTTTTCTTCGGGCGGAAGATTTTTAAGTTGGTCGTATAATTTTGCTCGCCACTGCCCCGAAAGATTTTGGCAATAATCGAAAGCCTTTTCGTCAAAGGTTGAAATTTCAAATTCGTTGCCGCCGCGCTTTGTCGCTTTATCAATCGCACAATTCATTTCGTCAATCGCCGCTTGATAATCGCCCTTTTCGCCTAAAAATTCAGCGAGCTTAACGGAGAATTCCGGCACGGTCGGATAACGCTTTATCGCAAGACGTAGATATTTTAAATAGTCGTCGCGCTTATCGGGCGTCTTTGACAAAAGCTCTAAAAGAATTCGCGTTGAACTGGTAGAAAGAGTTTCGCCCGTGTCGAAGTCGAGCCGAGCAAATTTTTCAGCGTTAATTTGGTCGTCCAAGCCGTGATAAGTTTCAGCAAGATAACCGTAAATTCTTTTGGGATTATCGGTTGTGGCGAGTTCTTCGAGAAGCGATTTTAAATTGCGTTCCATTTTCCCTTTGTGAATCGACGCAGAATAGCCCGTGTGCCAAATCGTCAACAAATCGGCGGGAACAGTCATTAAGCTCGTCAAAAGTTCCTTGCCGATAAAAATTTGCTCGTGAATTTTGCCGACGTAGTGAACGCCGGAAATATTTTCGTAGAGGCGCAGAACATAATTTGCGCCGATATTTTTATTGTCGTTATCGGCGTCGACGTTTACGAGGTTGACGAGAACACCGCGAATATTTTTTTCCTGCGCGAGTTTGATTGCTTTGCGCAAATTTCGTGCGGAATAGTCTACAAAAAATTCATCAGCGTCAAGGAAGACAATCCAGGAACATTTAGAGGCGTTTAGAGCGATATTGCGCGGCGTTGAGAAATCATTTTGCCAAACTTCGTGGAAAATTTTCGCGCCAAATTTCTTAGCGACTTCAACAGTTGAATCAGTCGAGCCAGTATCGACAACGATAATTTCATCAACATATTTAGCAAGACTTTCGAGCGAGCGCGCTAAATCGTTTTCGGCATTCTTGACGATATAGCAGGCGGAAATTGTCTGGCTCCAAGTCTCAATCAGTTCCAGAGATTTTTTTTCTTCCTTAGCGTCGAAGTCTGAATCAATGAACGTTTTGTCGCGTCTGTTGAATTTTTCTATAGCGCGTTTCATTTCGACAATCGCCGGACGATAGTCGTCTTGACTTGCAAAAAATTTTGCGAGCTTATCGGAAAATTCTGGGTGCTTAGGATAATTCTTGACGGCAAGTTGAAGGGCTTCGCGATAATCACTTGCGCGGTCGGGCGTTTTAGCGAGAATGTCCAGCAAAATTTTAAGCGGGCGCGTACTAAGGCTTTTAATCTTTTCGACGTGAAGACGAGCAAATTTTTCAGCGTTCGCGAAATCGCCTAAGCCATAATAGCAATCGACAAGGTAACTGTAAGTTCTTTCAGGCGTTTTGGAAGTTTCAAGCTCCTCAAGCAAAAGTTTCAAGTTGCGTTCAAACTTAGCGCGGGCAATCGTTTTGGAATAGCCCGTGTGATAGAGTGTCAGCAAGTCACCCGTCATCATTGTTATATTAGTTAAAATTTTATTGCCAATGTAAGGCGTCTCGTGAATTTTGCCGACGTAATGAAGTCCGGGAACGTTCTCGAAAATTCGGAGCGCGTAACTCGATTCAATAATTTTATTGCCGTTATCGGCGTCAACGTTAATCAAACTTATCGACAATCCTTGAAAATTATTTTTCTTAGCAAGCGCAATCGCCCTGCGCAGATTTTTAGCGGTGTCGTTCACAAAATATTCGTCGGCGTCAAGGAAAAGAATCCAGGAACATTTAGCGGCGTTCAAAGCAACATTGCGCGGGGTGGAGAAATCGTCTTGCCAAGCTTCGTGAAGAATTTTCGCGCCGAATTTCTTAGCGACTTCAACAGTTGAATCAGTAGAGCCGGTATCAACAACAATAATTTCGTCAACGTACTGCGCAACGCTTGCAAGCGACAATTCCAAATCCTTTTCGGCGTCTTTGACTATGTAGCAAAGGGAAGTTGTCAAGCTCCAAGCGTCAATCCGTTCCTGTGCGATTTTAATTCTAGTGGCGTCGAAATTGGAGTTTTCAAACTCTTCGCCGTAATTTTTAGCTTTTTCGAGAGCACGCCGCATTTCCGCAATCGCCTTTCGATAGTCGCCGCGCTCGGCGAAACAATCTGCCAACTTTGCGGAGAATTCCGGTACTTTGGGATAACGTTCGACTGCTAGCTTGGAAATTTCAAAGCACTCATCAGCCCGCGTAGGGTCTTTCTCCAAAATCTCAATCAAAATGCGTATCGGACGATTTGACGGATTTTTTCTGGCGGCAAGGTCAAGGCGGGCAAATTTTTCAGCGTTCTCCCAATCCTGCAAGCCGTAATAACAATCGACAAGATAAGCATAAGTTCTTTCTGGCTTATCGGAAGTTTCAAGCTCCTCAAGCAAAAGCTTCAAGTTGCGTTCGAGTTTGGAACGAATAATCGTTTTGGAATAGCCCGTGTGATAAAGCGTCAACAGATTAGCGGGCGTCATTACTTGCGCTAAAAGTTCGTCGCCAAGATAAATTTGCTCATGAATTTTACCAACGTAATGAATGTCCGCGATATTTTCAAACATTCTAATCACGTGGCTTGAATTAATAATTTCGTTGCCGTTATCGGCGTCGATATTCACCCAATTTAAAGAAAGTCCGTGCGCGTTCACCTTTTGCGCGAGCTTTATAACGGTTTGAAGATTTTTAGCGCAGTTGTTTACAAAATATTCGTCGGCGTCAAGGAAAACAATCCAATCGCCTTTAGCCTCACGAATTGCGACGTTGCGCGGCGTGGAAAAGTCATCTTGCCAGGGTTCGTGAATAACTTTCGCGCCAAATTTTTTAGCGACTTCAACAGTTGAATCAGTCGAGCCAGTATCAACGACGATTATTTCATCAACGTATTTAACTAAACTTTCCAGCGAGCGCGCTAAATCTTTCTCGGCGTTCTTGACCATGTAACACGCGCTGATTTTTATTGCGGCAGATTTTTTTGCTTTATACTTTGCCAAAACGTTCCCGCCTTTCTTGAAAATTTTTCAACATTGTACAACGGGCAAAAAAAAATTTCTACAGCAACGAGACTGCAGAAAAAATTTAGTAAAGTTTATTTTCCTTGCGCGATAAAATTCTTTTGATAGTCAAAGCATTCGTTAGCAATATCCTTGTTGAGAATTAATAAGCAAATCAAGTTCGGAATCGCCATCAAACCGTTCATCGTGTCGGAGAAATTCCAGACAACATCAAGCGTTTGAGTCGCGCCGATAAAAGTTATGAGGCTAAAAACAATTCTGTAGCCGATAATCACGGGACGAGCTTTGACGAGATATTCAAGCGATTTTTCGCCGTAATATTCCCAACCAAGAATCGTCGAGTAAGCAAACAGCGCAAGCGCAATCGAGACAATATATTTCGCGCCTTCTCCGTAAACCGTGCTGAATGCTAAAATCGTAAGCGGTGCGCCCGAAATCGTTTTGCCGGTTTCAGGGTCGACAGTTCCGAGAACACCCGAACTAGCGATAACTAAGCCAGTCAGGAAACAGATAATCATAGTGTCGAAGAAAGTACCGGTCATGTTGACGTAGCCTTGACGCGACGCATGGTCAGTTCTTGCCGCCGCCGCCGCAATCGGAGCCGAACCTAAGCCCGCTTCATTTGAGAAAACGCCGCGAGCTACGCCCCAACGCATTGCTGTCAACATGCTTGCGATAATCGAGCCGCCAACGCCGCCGGCAACAGCTTCAGTTGAAAACGCCATTTGGAACATAGTCACAAGCCCGCTAGGAACATTTCCAAAATTTTTAATGACGACTATCACGGTGAACAAAATATAGAAAAACGCCATACTCGGAACGATAAAGCTAGAAACTTTGCCGATTGAATGGACGCCGCGAATTAAAACCGCCATTGAGCAAACGACCAAAATTATGCCTGTCATTTCAGTCGACATACCCAAAGAGCTAAAAGCCGAGCTGATAGAATTCGCCTGCGTCATGTTGCCGATACCGAACGAAGCGCAGACCGCGAACAGCGCGAACAATGTCGCCATAAATTTTCCGAACGCGCCGCCAATGCCGTTTTTCATAGCGTACATAGGACCGCCAGCCATTTCGCCAACAGAGTTTGTCTCGCGATATTTGACGGCAAGAACGGATTCAGCATATTTCGTCGAAAGTCCAAACGCCGCGCTTATCCACATCCAGACAATCGCGCCGGGACCACCCAAAACCATTGCTGTTGATACACCGACGATATTACCTGTTCCGACCGTCGCCGATAACGCCGTCATGAGCGATTGGAACGGTGACAAATCGCCTTCTTTATCCGCCTTGTGTAGCATAATCATTTTGATTGCGTACCAAAGATTAATCCACGGCAAAAATTTCAGACGGACTGTTAAGAAAATGCCCGTGCCGACTAAAAACGCCAGCATTATCGGACCCCATACAAAGTCGTTTACGTCGTTTAGAAGTTGCGATAAATCCATAAAGAATTTTCCCTCCTACATAACTCCAAATGAAAAAATTTTTCGACGCATAAATTATATTTAACATAAGATAAACTGTCAATTTTTATGCCAATGAATACATAACACAAAAATTACCAGCGCAATTTTCTCTGCCACGCAAGCAAATCTTTTCTGCCCAGCGGCAAATCAATCGATTGTCCATTGTCATAGAAAAATTTTATACGAATCTCCTTCGCCAAAAGTAAATCCTTTAAACTCGACTTCGGAAAATGGAAAAATAATTTGTTCTCATTGAGCAAGCCCTTTTGCGTTTGTTTCGTGACTGCTTCAATTTCCCAAGGTGCGCCGTCCGTGAAAACTATTACCGTATTTAAAAGCCGCGCTTTGTCGTAGCGATAATCCCAAAGGCTAAGCGTCGCGCTCTCCCAATTCCCGTCAACATCTCTTCCAACTTGAAAATCCGTCGCTGCGTACTTGTCCAAAGTTTCCGCCTCGCGGTGGTCATGGTGCCAAGTATAACTCGCACCGAAAATTCCCAAGAGAATCAATACCACTCCGACTCCCATTAAAATTTTTTGCATAGCCGACCTCCGCTTTTGCTTTACATTTTGCTTGCGCTTATAGTACAATATCTTCGACGTATTTTTCAATAATTTTTTCGGGGGGATTTCCATATGCTCAGACCGCGTTTTGAAGACGAAGACGAATATATTCCGGAAATAGGCGGAGACGGAGAAGATTTTAACGTTCATGACCGAATCCCGCATTCTAACGCCGGCATTGCACTGGGCTGGTCGGCGTTGGAACAGCAAATGTTTGATATGCTCCTTTTGAATCGTTTCGCCGCCGACGACCAAGAATTACTTGATGAGACGGCACGTACCATTTCTCGATTGGTTGAAACTTTTTCGGCGCATGAGATTGCCAGAATTATGGCGGTTGCTATGATGTCTTTCCAACTTGCCGCCGCAGAGGATAAATCTTTTGAAGACGAATACAATAAGTATCGCGAATATATCAAAAAGCATCCCGAAGATTTGGAAGAGATTTAACGCAATAAAAACTTGATTAAACGTCGCTGAAATTTTTTCGGCGGCTTATTTTTTGGTAACGCTTGAAAAATTTTTCCATGTAGATTATAATTCCTTTGCAAGATAAAACAAAAATGCCCTGCGAAATTGCAAGGCTCAAATTGCTTGAAGGCGGTTTAGCCCCGAATATATATGTTACTACGAATTAATAGGGATTACTTAGAACAGTCGCGTGAGTTTGGGGCTCAGGCGGCTGTTTTGCTAAGAAGGAGCAGAATTGCTCCTGTAAGCAAATGTCACGCGGATAATAAATTTTATCACGCGCATAATCCTCATCTCCTTTCTGGGGGAGACTACGGATTTAAACCGCCCTTGCCGCAAGGAACAAGCAGACGAATTATAAATCACGAGTTACAAATTCTCAAGTGCCTTTCATTTTTTGGAGTGAATACAATGACTAAGCTTGATAAATTGAAAGAATACCTGCGCGGACTAGGAAGCGTCGCGGTAGCATTTTCTGGCGGCGTCGATTCAACATTTTTATTAAAGGTCGCGCATGACGTTTTAGGCGATAATGTTTTGGCGTTGACGGCGGAAAATAGATTTGTTCCGCGCAGAGAGTTATCGGCGGCAAATAAATTTTGTACGGAAAATAAAATCCGACAAGTAATTTTTATGTCGGACGTTTTGAAAATAGAAGGCGTCAAAGAAAATCCCGTTAATCGTTGCTACCTTTGCAAGCGCGAATTGTTTAAAAATTTCTTGCGCCTTGCTGAGGAATATAATATGGCGGTGGTCGTCGAAGGCTCGAACATGGACGACACAAAAGATTTTCGTCCTGGCATGAAAGCGATTGCCGAATTGCAAATAAAAAGCCCGCTCATTGCCGCCGGACTTTACAAGGCGGAAATTCGCGAGCTGTCAAGGGAAATGAATTTGCCGACGTGGAATAAACCTTCAATGGCTTGCTTAGCGTCGCGCTTTGTTTACGGCGAAACTTTGACCGCCCATAAACTTGCAACGGTCGAAAAAGCGGAAAATATTCTACTAAAAAGGGGCTTAGGTCAACTGCGTGTGCGCGTTCATGGCAATCTTGCAAGAATAGAAATTTTGCCCGAAGATTTTCCAAAGCTCCTAAGTCTTCGCGAAGA
>ODAI010960184.1_pt1 | contig 59456 bp, 60 predicted proteins | sample 1539321 | NCBI WGS metagenome assembly ODAI01 (sample SAMN02144231, study PRJEB22623) | gut metagenome | biome: sheep rumen | host: Ovis aries | place: New Zealand | reverse complement strand
AGAAAGCATCAACTACATACAGCTTCTTGTTGCAGAGCTCTTCAACAGCGATCTTCTTAACAGCGTCCCAGGTCTCCTTGGAAGCAACGTGGTTGTCGTTCTTGTACTCATCAGTAGTCCACCAAACAGTGTCCTTAGAGTTCTCGTCCATAACGATGAACTTATCCTTAGGTGAACGACCGGTGTAGATACCTGTCATAACGTTTACTGCACCGAGTTCAGTCTCCTGTCCGACCTCGAAACCTTCAAGACCAGCCTTGGTCTCCTCCTTGAAGAGCTCTTCATAGGAAGGGTTGCGGATGATCTCAACTGAACCTGTGATGCCATACTTTGTAAGATCAAGATTTGCCATTTTATTTTCCTCCTTAAAAATAATTGACTTGTAAATTGAGTACGAAAATTGTTGAACAAACAACAATATATAGTGGCACTCATTATTTCTATTATACCATATTTTCAGTCTTTGTCAAGCATTTTGAAAACTAAAGACAAAAATTTAACATTATGACAATTTACCATATAAAAACAATACTATATTATTTGCATTTTGCAAGTATATTCATTCGTATATGCAAGATTCAAGCATAATAAACATATTACTGTTATGCCGACTATAGTCGATAAAAAGCGGATTTCCATAATAAAAAGTTTGTTTTGTGAAACTTTTGGAATAATACATCTTTGAATTTGTGATATATAAATCCTGCAATACTGTTATACTTTATAGGCATACCGTTCTGCAGAAGATTTGATAGCAATCTTTGGGCAATGGTCTTTTCTCTTTTAGATAGGTGAAAAATCCGTCAAGCTTATCACCTTGAATGGGCTCGATATCCTCAGGCAGAAACTTCTGTCCCTCGATATGATATTTCGCACATATCATGCACATCAGAACAGAGATAAAAGCTTGACTAAATGCTTCACATTCTGTTTCAGCCGCATTATCGGTATAATTGTAAATCAGTTCATCATCTGTGACCAAGCTATAAAATTCATCAGCAGTATAATTCCTGCTTTTGAGTTTTTCAATGATAGAAAGGCAGTGATCTGCAAATTCAGCTCCTATTATATTTTTGTGACTATTCGTTATCCACAGCAGATAGTCGAGGGCATTATCTGTCATAGTGTTTTCTTCTCTCCGTCTTTGGATATCAAAATAGCAGGGAACAGTTTTTTTAGCTCTTTGTCATAATTCTCGGGATGCTTTTCGGCAGGGCTGTAATGTGTCAACCATAATTCCTTGACATTAGCTTCTTTTGCCAGTCTGCAAGCATCCTGCATAAGCATATGACCCTTTTCGTTCATACTCTGCTTTTTGTCAGTGTCACCGTACATACCTTCGCAGATGAAAAGGTCTGCGTTATTTGCAAACTGAACTATCTCTCTGATAGGCAATGTGTCTGTAACGTAAGTTACCTTGACAGGCGGACGTTTATCTCCCGTGACTTCTTCCGGTTGTATGGTTCTTCCGTCATCAAGTATAACTGCTTCACCAGAATGAAGTGATCTCCACATTTTAACAGGAATCCCAAGCTCCTGAGCTTTTTCAGGCTGAAAAACAGCCTTCTTCTCCAGCAGAAAACTATATCCCAGACATTTTACGCTGTGTTTTAACGGTAGCGTTGATATCGTAAGCATAGGGTCGATCTTCTCGGCTGTGAAGCTGACAGCTGCTGTGTCGGGAAGCTTGTGCAGTCTGTATTCAAATGGAAGATGTCCGCAGACAGATATCAGGTTTCTCACAACACGTTCTGCACTTTCGGGTATATATATATCCAGCGGTTCTTCGCGCGAACAGTTTCCCATAGATAGCAGAAGACCCGGAAGACCTGTTACATGGTCTGCGTGATTATGTGTAATAAGTATCATTTCAATGCGGCTTATCTTTATATCTGCTGCCGCAAGTGCGACCTGCATACCTTCACCGCAGTCGATAAGTATAGCTTTGCCGCTGTATTCAATAAAACAGCCTGTCAGGTACCTGTTTTTCAGCGGCAGCATACCGCCTGTTCCTGCAAGACAAATATCCGGCATTTTCAGTCCTCCTTTTTCACTGATAAAGTACATTTAACATTATACCATAGCAGTCATCTAAAATCAATAGCGGCAAAGAAAATTTTATGTACAAAAAATGACCCGCAAAGCATATCCTGCCTTGCGGATCGTGGGAGTATTATATGAAATTTATCATTCAATCGGTTATCAGAGATACTTTATAAGCTCATCTATTACGCCGGACATTCTCTCGTCGATCAGCCCGAAGTCCTTTTCTTTATAATTCCAGGCTGCTCTGCCAATGTTGTATTTTCTGAATGCTGCATTTATGTCCTTATACCATTTGAGTATCTGTTCGGGGTCGGCTCTGTCGATTACACCGTACTCACCGCAGTACATAGGAACATTTCTTTCTTCGCAGACTTTTATTCCGTATGCGAAACGCTTTTCAAAATAGCTTGTATCAAATCCGCTTTCCGGAACATCCATATAATCCTGTATACGTGTGAGGCCTGTTGCCTTGGCGGATTCACGGTAATCCTTGATGTTCCCCGGATAATCCAGGCGGAGGTCGTGAGGCATTTCATCGACCCAGTAAGCGCCCTGATGTGTAAACATAAAAGGATCATAGCAGTGGAAGTTATAAACGATGTTCTCATCATATGGAACTTCGAGGTCTGCAAGAGCATCAACTGAGTTGTTCCAGTAACTGCCCAGCACTATCTTAATATCAGGTGCATACTGTCTTATAACCTCTATTGCTTTGTGAGCTATTGCATTCCACTTCGGACTCAATTCCTTGTCATTTACCTCGTTGAGAAGTTCAAATGCTACTCTGTCTGAAAGTTTTCCGTAACGCTTTGCAAGTCTTTCCCACCATTTGTAGAATCTTTCCTGCAAGTCTTCATTGTCAAAAAAACCTTCCTGTCCGTCACCTGAATAGAATGAGTAGCCATAGACTTTATGTACGTCGATCAGCACATTCAGTTTATATTCCTTACACCATTCAAGGGCTTTGTCGAGATAATCAAATCCTTCGTTTTTAAGTTCGCCTTCATCAGTTTCAAAGATGTTGTAATCGATCGGAAGTCTAACATGATCGCAGCCCCAACCGGCTATTGTTGCAATATCATCTTTGTCTATAAAGTTGTCAAGATGCTCTTTGTCATAACTGCCCTGAGAAAGCCAGCCGCCGAGGTCAACGCCTTTCTGAAATCCCTCAAATATTCTCATATTTATACCTCCGTTCGTTGTGGTTGTACATACCAATTCAAGTTTCTTATCTTATTGTAAGGATAACATATTTTCATTTTTTATAATACAACAATTTTAACATTAATGTCGAATATATAATCGTATCGTTTATATTTTCTATTTATACCGAGCCCGAAACCTATGCTTATATATGACAAAAACTGTAAAGTACTAAAAATAACATCTGTTTTTTCCTTGACAATGCTATGAGAATTTAGTATAATAAATTCAATATACTATATATTAAATCATAAAGGAGATTATTATTATGAAGATCAATGTTGAAAAAGGTTTTGTAACTCCGCTGCCTGTATTTATTATTGGTACGTATAATGCTGATGGAGAAGCCAATGCCATGAATGCTGCATGGGCAGGGCAGATCGGAGGAGATTTGATATCTGTCAGCCTTGGAGAGCATCCAAGTACCGAGAATATCAAGCTCAATCGTGCATTCACTGTCAGCTTTGCAACAAAGAATTATACTGCTGAGTGCGATTACGTTGGTATCGTTTCGTTTAAAAATGAACCTGATAAGCTCAAAAAGGCGGGCTTTACAGTGACACGTTCAGATAAGGTGAACGCTCCTGTTATTGATCAGCTTCCTGTTTCACTGGAATGTGAAGTAGTTGATATCATTCAGGAGTACGGTGAGACCAGAGTAACTGCTAAAATAGTAGGTATGGTCGCTGATGATTCTGTACTTACCGACGGAAAAGTTGATCTTTCCAAACTTCAGCCTATAATGTATGATTCTTCAGCAAAGACTTACAGAGTCATTGGTGAAAATGTTGGCGGTGCCTGGAGCTCCGGCAAAAAATTCATGTAATAGAGTATGGGGCGACAGGTTACTCTGCCGCCTTTTTAAGATGCGAATATTCTGAAATACAATTGATACTTCCAGTAGCATGTATCAGAATACATTTTTTTATATAATTATCTCGGTTGCAAAAAATCATATTCTGTGTTATACTTATAATTAATAGATAATACGCAAAACTTTGTTCTGTTAAGATGTCTGTACAAATATAGTGAAGATCATGCTTTATACAGATCAATATGTATAGATCTCAGAAATAACAGAGTATCGTATTTTAAAGAATACGTACACGAATGAAAAGAGTGAATAGAATGGATAAGAAATACTTACAGCTACTGTCAAAAGAGTTCCCGAATATTGACAGTGCCGCCAGCGAGATAGTTGATCTTTCCGCTATCCGTTGTCTTCCGAAAGGTACAGAATATTTTTTCAGTGATATGCATGGTGAGTATGAAGCATTTCTGCATATGCTTAAAAGTGCATCGGGAATGATAAAGATAAAGATCGACCTAACTTTGGGAAAAACGGTTTCTTCTGCTGAGAGAGAAGCGCTTGCTGCACTGATCTACTATCCCGACAAAGAACAGAAGCGTCTTAAAAAAGCGGGTATACTTACCGATGAATGGCGAAGGCTCACTATTTATCGCCTTATTCTTGTTCTTGAATCGGTATCTGCAAAGTATACCAGGTCTCGTGTCAGAAAAAGCATTCCTCATGATATGGTATATATCCTTGATGAATTGCTCAATGTTACCGATGATGTAATAAAGGATTATTACTACGATGAGATAATCACTACCATACTTGATACAGGCATAGCTGATCATTTTATCAAGGAGGTGTGTAAGGTCATACAATCCCTGGCTATAGACAGTCTTCATATAATCGGTGATATCTACGACAGGGGACCGCGTGCTGATATCATAATGGATGAGCTTATCAAGATGCATGATGTAGACATACAATGGGGTAATCACGATATTTCATGGATGGGTGCAGCCTCCGGCAACAGGGCGCTGATAGCCAATGTTATCCGTATTTCTATGAGGTATAACAATTTCGATATACTTGAAGATGGCTATGGTCTGAATCTGCGTGCACTTGCTGTTTTTGCCGGTGATGTTTACAAGGATGATCCCTGTACTATCTTTATGCCCCACACTCTTGATGATAATATCTACGATCCTGTTGACACCCTGCTTGTTGCCAAAATGCATAAAGCGATCACAGTTATTCAATTGAAGCTTGAAAGTCAGTTGATAAAACGTCATCCTGAATGGGGAATGGATGACCGTGATCTGTTCAGTAATCTTCATCCGGAAAATGGCACTGTTGAACTTAAAGGAAAGACATACGAACTGCTTGACAAGAATTTTCCAACGGTAAATAAGGATGACCCTCTGGCTCTGACAGATGAGGAAAATGAACTTATGACCGTGCTTGCGAATTCATTTATGCACAGCGAAAAGCTTGCTGAGCATATGCGTTTTCTTTACACGAACGGTTCAATGTACAAGACTATCAATGGTAATCTACTTTTTCACGGTTGTATACCTCTCGATGAGAACGGTGAGCTTCTTTCAGTAAAGATAGAAGGTGAGGATCATTCGGGTAAAGAGCTTCTTGATAAGCTTGATGAGGTTGCGAACAAAGCTTATTTTCTCCATAGCGGTGAGGAAAAAGAAAACTCAGCTGATTTGTTATGGTACCTTTGGTGCGGACCTCGTTCACCCCTTTACGGAAAGGATAAAATGGCGTTTTTTGAAAGATATTTCATAGATGACCCTTCACTGCATACTGAGAACTATAATGCTTATTATCAATTTTCTGAGAATGCAGAGGTATGTATGAAGATCCTGGAAATGTTCGGGTTGGATCCTGAAAAGGGTCATATCATCAACGGTCATGTTCCGGTGAAGATTAAGAATGGTGAGAGTCCTGTGAAGGCTGGCGGAAAGCTTTTTGTTATCGACGGCGGTATCTCAAAAGCGTATCAGAAAGCGACAGGTATTGCCGGATATACCCTTATTTGTGATAGCCATAGTCTCAATCTTGCTGAACATAAGCCTTTCATACCCGGAGAGAGCGAACATACTCCAACTCTTCATCTTGTTGAAAGATTCGAGCATCGTGCGAATATATGCGATACAGACAGAGGAGAAGAACTTCTTGGTAAGATAAACGATCTGCGTGAACTTCTGAAAGCGTACCGTTCGGGCATAATCAAACAGAAGAAGGAAATCGACAGAAGGACTCGTTGATCTATATACTATTATAATAGTATATAGATCATAACCACCGTTTTAGTAGTTGTTATGAATTTTGAACAGATATACACATCACCACGGCAAGGAGAAATTCTCCTTGCTTTTTTATTCCGAAGTATTTTTTCTACGCCGGGTATGTTTCTTTTCCTTATACTGCCGGTTACGCTCCTGATGGTGCTTGGCTTCTTCAAAAGCGCAGATAGCATCAGCGTTCTTCTTTTGTGTAAATGACAAACGGCAGCGATATATAACCGACTGATCAGCCCGACAACATTAATAAAGAAAAACTTATATATCACCACTGTGATTTATGTTATTTCTTGAATTTTGTAAAAATATATGTTATAATATAATGTAACAAAAATATAGTAATAAAGCCTTTGATCGTTTATTATTCAATGAGATGTGGAGGACTTGATATGGAAGAGCTTATTAAACAGTTTCTGACGGATGAAGTAACTGATCTGACATATAACGAGCTATGGCATTTTGTAAAGTCAAATTCTATTCTTCGCGGCACGTTTGAAGGACAGAATCATATAGTAATGAAGATATCATCGGGTCAGTTCATAATATACCGAGTAAGCCTTGGCGTAGAAAATACTAAGTATCAGCCTGCTGTTGTGGTGGCAAGAAATTTTCTTCTGAAAAAGATAAACAGCCGTGCTTATGAACTGAAATTGCCTGATATACAGAATGTTTTTGATTAGGAGAATTTATAATGAGTATACCACTCGCTGAACGAATAAGACCAAAGACTCTTGATGAGATAGTAGGTCAGCCGCATCTTATGGGTGTTGGCAAGCCTTTAAGAAGAATAATTGAGAGCGGTACAATTCCTAACCTGATATTCTACGGACCATCGGGTGTCGGGAAGACAACCATAGCGCGTTTTATAGCCGAAAATGCCAATATGACTATGTACAAGCTCAATGGTACATCTGCATCGGTAGCGGATATCAAGCAGATAATAGCTGAGACCGAGATGATAGGCGGTATGAACGGTATATTGCTGTACCTCGATGAGATACAGTACCTTAATAAAAAGCAGCAGCAGTCATTGCTTGAATATATCGAAAACGGAAAGATCACTCTTATATCTTCTACTACAGAAAATCCGTATTTCTATGTTTATAATGCTATAATCAGTCGTTCGACCGTATTTGAATTCAAACCTGTTACACCTGAACAGATAAGTCCGGCTATCAAGCGGGCTTTTGACCTTATGGCGCAGGATATAGGCACGGAGGTCATACTTGAGGAGGGCGTTATCGAGCATATTGCACGGGGCTGCGGCGGAGATGTTAGAAAGTCCGTCAATACTGTGGAACTCTGTGTGCTGTCAGCTGAAAATGGTTCAAAAGGTGAACTCCATGTCAAAATGGATACTGTACGTGAACTAACACAGCGCAGCAATATGCGTTATGACAGGGAAGGCGACGAGCATTATGATATCCTTTCTGCGCTGCAAAAATCCATACGGGGTTCTGATGAGAATGCTGCGATACATTATGCCGCAAGGCTTATTGAAGCAGGGGATATAATTTCTCTATGCCGAAGACTTCTGGTCATCGCCAGTGAAGATGTGGGGCTTGCTTACCCGATGGCAGCTGTTATCACGAAATCCTGCGTTGATTCGGCTTTGCAGCTTGGTTTGCCGGAGGCACGCATTCCCCTTGCCGAAGCAGTGATCATGCTTGCTACATCCCCTAAATCCAACAGTGCTTATAAAGCTATTAATTCTGCACTGGAAGATGTAAAGAACAGCGGCCCGCTGGATTTTCCGCGCCACCTGCAAAACAAGCATTTTGACGGCGCAGATGCAAAGGTCAGGGGGCAACACTACCTCTATCCCCATGATTATCCCGACCACTGGGTAAAACAGCAGTATCTGCCTGATGCACTTAAAGATAGAGTATACTATGAGTATGGGGAAAATAAATCCGAGCAGGCTGCTAAAGCGTACTGGACAAAGATAAAAGGAGATATAAAATGAAAAATAAGAAAAAATTGGTCCCGAAGATCATTATGATGGCAATGTCATGCATAGTTGGTGCGGTTGTCGGAATACTGTTGGTTAAGAAATCAGATATCAAGGGCAGTAATGGAAGTCTTGGAAAAGAGCTTTTTGAGGTGATCATTATTGTTGCATCTATATATATTTCTTATTTTCTTGGAATAATCATACATGAATCCGGTCATCTGGTAATGGGACTATTGACCGGTTACAGATTCGTATCGTTCCGAATAGGCTCATTTATCCTCGTAAAACAGGATGGAAGATTTGTTATTAGAAGGTTTTCACTTGCTGGAACAGGCGGTCAGTGCCTTATGAAACATGATAAAGTAGAAAAAGATGAGGATATACCGTATTTCTGGTACCACTCAGGCGGGGGCTTGTTCAATCTTGCATCTGCAGCATTGTTATGTTTAGTGTATCTGAACACATCATCGAAATATCTTGCGATTTATTCCATGATCGGCATGATCATTTATTTCTTTATGGGTCTGATCAATCTTATACCGCTGAAAAAGATAGGTCTTGCTAATGATGGGTCAAATATTGTGGAATCCTGGCTAGATCCTTCTGTAAGACGTTCAGTGTTAAATATACTTATGGTAAACGCTGAGCAGATGCAAGGTAAAACACTTGACAGTATGCCGGAGGAGCTTTTTGAAGTTAACAGCAAAGGAGTTACAAATGCCTCGCTCAACATTATGTTATTACGTGCAGCAAGAGATCTGGAGAGAGGAGATATCGATACCGCAAAAGCTAAGTTCAAGGCGCTTCTTGAGAAGCATGGAATTCCTGATATCTTAATAAAAGAAATACGATGTGACCTCTTGTTTTGCTATATAATGACAGATGAACCGGCTGAAGTCATAGATGAACTGTATAACGATGAATTGCAGAAGTATATAAAGACATCAGGTAAATATGCTTTATGTCGTCATAGATTGATGTACGCATACTATTATATATATAAGCAGGATATAGCAAATGCTGACAAGGAATACAACTTGTCGGCTGAAATGGCAAAGGGATATTACAATCCGGGAGAAGCAAGATCTGAAATGAGCATCATAGAGCGCATCAAGGAAAATCACTGACACATAAAATGCGGAGAAATCGGCTTTTTCTCCGCATTTTTTCTTTTTACGTTCAGAAGATCGAGACCATTGTTTTGCTGCTTTCCTTGGTTGAATACTCCCATTTGTTAAGTCTGCCCGAACTAATGAAGTAATTAATTTTACTTGGAAAGCAAAGACTATCAAACACATCTACAATAATTAATTTAACCTTCATTTTTTCGGGTATCAAGGCTTTTATGTATACACTTGCCGCCTGACCTGCCGACACAAAGTCCTTGGGTTCCGCAAGCCCTGCAAGGTTCGGGGCAAGTTCAATAAATATCCCGTATGATTCAACAGAACGTATTACACCGCCGACTGTTTCTCCTACTGAGAATCTTGATGCGTTCTGCAGCCAGGTACCGAGCAGTTCCTTGTGTGTCAGGCATATCCTGTTATCTGAGATACTTTTTACTGCTGCATATATATCTTGACCGTTGAAGAATCGGTCACTTGGATGAGATATTCGAGAAACGGATATTGAATCTATCGGGATCAAAGAAGGGATCCCACAGCCGATATCTACAAAAGCTCCGAATGGTTCAAGATGGGCTATCTTTGCCGGGATTACGTCGCCGCAGTGGAGATGAGAAACATAGTTTTCCAGACATTCATTTTGTGCTTCTCTGCGTGATAATACAGCTGTTACACCGCTATCTCCGCATATAATATCAGTGACTTTAAAGCATACAGTCTTGTTTACTCGTGAAAGCAGCGCTATATCTCGTGTTGTACCTTCTGATATACCAATAGCACCTTCTGTGCGAGGTATTATTCCTCTACCGCATGGCAGATCGACTATAAGATCATGTTCTGCGGTGCACATTACTGCGTGTCCTTCAAGTATAAGTCCCTTAGTTTTAGCTACGGATAGATTTTCAGCACTTTGTAAGAAAAATCTGTTTTCAGGTGTATTGAACACCTTTCCCTCAGGTAGATATCTCATCATTTTTTTGCACCTCTTTCTCAGTAGTCATCTTATTGATGACACTGGTTTTGTTGTATTTTTCTTTGTATGAAATGAAAAATCATTTCAGTTGTAATATATTATGCAAGCTCGCTTAAAATGATGATCAGTTGTAATGTAAATTTATGCAGAAACACGTTATTGATTGTTGAAAGCTTGACAAATTTAAGACAATGTGTTACACTTGGAGCATTGTTTGTAATCAAATCGTAATTTTTGTCTGAAAATGCGGTTTTTACGATTACAAATTGGTACAGAAAACAAGACTGTTTTCATACTTTAGTATTAGCCTTTGATAATGCCTATCGGTCAATGTGTAGTACAGACCGGTAAATAAAAACGAAAGGGTGTGAAACGGCAGGTTTTTCGCCGTTTAAATTATTAGCGACGGTGAGCCGTGTCAGATTTGGAAATGAGTATTAAAAGCAGAAACGAGTTTATTGTAGGATTAAAGAGATTTGCAGTGTTTGTGATGACGCTTGCGATTGTATTCGTAATGACGGATATTTCAGGGATCAAAGCTTCGGCTGCGGCTTCGGGTAAGGTAGCAGTACCTAAGCTTGCATCGGAAAAGACTTATGAGTCAACCTATACACATCCATACAACAAGCAGATCGATACTATAGTTCTTCACTGGGGGAAGACCTCGGGAGCAAACAGATATCAGGTATACGTTAAGGGTGGAAAGTACAAAAACTGGACAAGATACTGTACTACCACCAATAATTCTGTTACTGTAAAAAAGCTTTCAAGAGCAACAGGTTACAGTTTTAAGGTGAGGGCAGTAAATAAGAATAACGTATATTCATCCTTCTCTCCTGTACAGACTATACATACTGCGCGTATGAACTATGACAAGGCTGGTTGGGAGGCTATGTGCCGTATAGTTTACCATGAGGTCGGCAGGATAAATGATAATATGTGGGATAAGCCCATAGTTTATGTAGCTGACTGCGTTGTAAACAGATATGTTTCTGCAAAATACTGCAACGATCCTCTGTGGACGCCTTTTTATAAGAATTATAATAACATCCAGTCAATAATATACCAGAGCGGTGGATTTATGTCTGATTACGGTCTTTCAAGAGATGGCTGTAATTACAAAAACGTTGCCGACAAGTGCAAGATAGCTGTCTGGGGCGCTGTTTACGGAACTACTTCATATAAGGGCATCAAGAACGATTACAACGTTTACTATTGGTGCAATAGAAGCTATTATACTAACAGCAATAAGATAGCTTATTCTTTCAAGATCCCGTGGGGTTACTTCTCTATCTGGAGAACCTACTGGGGCTGATATCTAACAACTGCGTTCCCGTTTTTCGGGAACGTTTTTTTATAGAAAACTCCCACGGATATAATTTATCCGTGGGAGTTTTTGGTTTATTCAAGCAGTACATATTCTTTCATTTCAGAAAGCATTTGCTTGCTGATTCCGTCTACGTACAAAAGCTGCAGAGAATTTTCGTACATGCCGCCCAGTTTATCTCGTATCTCTAGTATTCTTATGGCTAGTTCCTCATCTATCAGCAGACATTCCATCAATTCTTCTTTATTCGCTTCGTTTATGTTTACAGGACTTCGTTCTTTGATGGATGGAATAGTGTCTGCAGAAGATGAAGGTTCTTCAGGTGGTTCTGTGACATTGGATACAATTGTTGTATCTTCTTCCGGCACATCGGTATGTAAATCAACATATGTTACTTCAGGAGGAGAGTAGTCAGCATCGTCTACATAAAGATAGTCTTTAAGTAAATCTAATTTGCTCTCTCCTATACCGGAGATCTCAAGCAGCTGCTCCATATAGGTTATAACGCCAACTCTGTTTCTGAAAGCAAGTATCGCTTCAGCTGTACCTCCGCCTATGCCGTTAATGGCTGTCAGTTCTTCATAAGTGACAATATTGATGTCGATTGGGAAGTTTATTACCTTTGTTTCGTCAGCCCGAGACGTTTGAGTTTTTGAGGTTTTTACCTTTGATGTTTTTGAAGTGCGGGAAGTAGTATGCTTTGTCGAGGTGGTATTTTTATCTTTTGTTGTTTTGGTTTTGTTGGTTGTTCTATCGGAGCCTTCATGATCTTTATTTTTGATGCTGTACTCATATTCACTTGAATTTCCTGAATTATTATCGCTGTATATGATAACACGCTTGCTGTCATTTTTTCTCAACATTGTGGAAATAACAGCAGATATCAGCAGTGCTGCTGCCAGCACTGCATAGATACCATATTTCTTTGCTTTTTCAAACAGCGTTTTATTCATATATTATCCCTCTAACATGGAATTCAGCTTGTCAAGCATTTCTCCCAGCCACACTCTGTTTATCTCCTGACGTTCATCATAGCAGATAATACCTCTCAGGGGAGTTTCTTTGAACATAGCCATGGCCATATCCATTGTAACTGCGCCGAATCCGTCGCCGCTCACGTCCGACATACCACGGCAGAATTTCTCAATAAAATCACCGAATACCTCGCGGCCTTCGCTGCATGATAAAACATCGCCTACAGTGCTGTTGAAGGTGAACTGAATGGGCAGCTTGGTTTTACTGTTAACGTATACCGAGCCCGAAAGTCTTATATCTCTTGATGAAGCACCGATCATTATTTCAAATTCGCCGTATTCTACGAACCAGTCATTAATTGCAGTTTCATAATAGGCAAATGCACGTTTATCAAGGGTGAAAAACACCTTCTTTGTTTCTCCCGTACGAAGGCTTACTTTTTCAAATCCTTTCAGTTCCTTAACAGGTCTGATAACAGATGATTCTTTGTCACCTACATACAGCTGTACTATTTCCATCCCTGTACGGTTTCCGGTGTTAGTTATATTACAGCTGACCGTAAGTGTCTGGTCATCATTTATCTCACTTGCTGATATCACAAGGTCACTGTAGCTGAAGTTTGTGTAAGAAAGTCCATATCCGAAGGGGAAGCGAACTGCCATTTTCTTTTTGTCATAGTATCTGTATCCTACAAATATTCCCTCGCTGTATGTCAGTTCATCAACTACTCCCGGAAAATTCAAGTAAGAAGGATTATCCTCCAGCTTCATGCACCAGCTTTCAGCCAGCTTGCCGCTTGGTACTGCTTCACCGAAAAGCAGATCGCAGGTAGCTTTGCCTATTGCCTGTCCACCGAGGTAGACCTCAAGCAGACCTTTGATATCATCAAAGAACGGCAGTTCAACCGGTGAACCGTTATGAAGTACCACCACTATATTCTTGTTGACCTTACTGATTTCTTGTATAAGTTCCAGCTGACACTCAGGCATTCTCATGTGAGTTCTGTCAAAGCCCTCTGATTCAAAGCTGTCGGGAAGTCCTGCGAAGATAACGACTTTGTCATTGTACTTGGCACACTCCACAGCCTGTTCAAGCAGTTTAGGGTCGGTCCTGTCTTCATAAGTGATAAATCCCTGAGCATATTCTACTTTGCAGAATTCTTTAACTGCATCAAGGGCTGATGTTATTTTGAATGAGTTGATATGTGAACTGCCGCCGCCCTGATACCTTGGTTTTTCTGCAAATTCACCGATAAAGCATACCTTGTCCTCTTTGCTGAGGGGGAGTATAGCATCATCGTTTTTTAGGAGTACTGCACACTGTTCGGCTATCTTTGCTGCAAGTTCGTGATGTGCTTCCATATCCCATTCCGTTGGAGTGCGGCTTTCTTCTGCTTTGTCCACAAGTTTCAAAACGCGTTCTACGCATTTATCAAGTGCTTTCATGCTCAGCTTACCGCTGTTTACAGCATCAACGATGAGCCTGTCATTTTTTCCGAAGCTTGCGGGCATCTCAAGATCAAGACCTGCCTTTATCCCCTCAACTCTGTCATCAACTGCGCCACAGTCACTCATCACCAGACCATCGTAGCCCCATTCGTCTCTGAGCACGTCGGTAAGTAGCCACTTGTTCTGTGCTGAATGATATCCGTTTATGCGGTTGTATGAACACATAACTGTCCATGGTGAAGCTTGTTTTACAGCACCCTCGAAAGCGGCAAGGTATATCTCGTGGAGTGTTCTTTCATCTATCCTTTCATTGATTGTCAGTCTTCTGGTCTCCTGATTATTGGCTGCAAAATGCTTCAGGGAAGTTCCGACACCTTTACTCTGTACGCCTTTGATGTGTGCAGCTGCCATCTCTGAAGCCAGATAGGGATCTTCGGAGAAATATTCAAAATTTCTGCCGCACAGGGGAGAACGTTTGATATTGCAGCCGGGACCAAGTATGACAGACACTTTCTCTGCCTGACACTCTTCTCCCAGTGCTTTTCCCATAGCAGTCAGAAGATTTCTGTCAAATGAACAAGCCAGAGCACTCGCAGTCGGAAAACATACGGCTTTGATAGCCTCCTGAGGGTTGGAAGAATCCTCTGCATTTTTTCTTAGACCGTGAGGTCCGTCTGAAACCATGATCTGTGGTATAGCCAGTCGTTCAATTGCTTTTGTGTGCCAGAAATCTGCTCCGGAGCACAGGCTTGCTTTTTCTTCGAGTGTAAGTTCTTTGAGTATTTTTTTGATGTTCATTCATTAGACCTCCGTTTCGTTTCAAAATGCATCATAAAATTTTTCAAGTTCTGCTATCGTATCAAAATACTTTTTGGCGGATATCTCTATCTCGTCGTGGTATAAAAGCTTTTCGTCCTGCCATCTGCCCGACATGATCTTTATGTTATCGCCGTCTGATATTATGAAAATATTCCACCCTTCATCGGTTATCTCCTGAAAGGGGATAAGAAAAGAAAGGTCGTACAAAGCGTCGTAGTCTTTGCCGTGGGTACGTTCAGCCATTGTGGTGAAAAGTGTTTCGCTGTCACTATGATAGAGTTCTTTATCTATCACCGGCTTTTTCAAAGCCGAATTTTCTGCCAGAAGATCATATAATTCAGTGCTGAGAGTTGTTGTTCTTACATTTTGGGGATATAATTCACTGTTCATCATCATGAACATAAATCCGTTTTTGATCGTGTCGTCTTCCCATTCGGGTATACGTTCAATGAAGAATCCGAAATCGCAGGGATAATTTACATCACCGATGAACATTGTGTTTATCCGTCCTTTCCGAATGTTTCTGTGATCAGATTTTCAAGCGCCGCCACGAATTCCTTGTCATTATCGCTAGTGCGCTTTGCCGGACCTTTCAGATGCTTGCCGCTTCTTTTGAGTTTTTTTGCGATATGCCTTGACATCAGCAGGGAGTTGATATTATCACTGTTATACACAAGTCCGTTCTGGTTTATGGCATAAGCCTTTTTAGCCAGACACATCGCAGCCAGACCATAGTCCTGCGTAACAGCTATATCGCCTTTTTCCATAAGGTTCACCAGAGTGAAGTCTGCACTGTCAGCGCCTTTATCGACGGTTATTACCTCGGCATCATAGCGGGAAAACTCGTGGGCTGTATCGCAGACTATTGTCACAGGTATTTCATGCTTTTTAGCTATATCAAGCGTTAGTCGCACAACAGGGCATCCGTCCGCATCTATGAATATCCTCATCAGTTGTTTTCCTCGCCTTCGATATAGAAGGTCGCTTCCATATCAGCGATATGTGTTGCTACAGCCAAAGGGAACATCCCAAGTGCCTGACCTATGGTGTTTACGTTTTCTTCACCTGAAAAGCCCATATGCCACCGGATAGCCATAGCTTCTTCACGGGTCAGTCTCATGTAGCTGCTGACTATGTAAACGGATTTTTCGCCGTGTCCATAGGGGAGCGTGTCGTGATACTCATAGTAGGGGACTTTTTCCCACTGACCTGTTACATCGTTCTTTTTATTGCGGGTGCTTACCCTATAGAGGTTTACTTTACAGATGTCGTGCAGCAGTGCGACTATCGCTATGCTTTCATCGGGATAATCCATGCCGTAAACGTCTTTGACCCTTGCCCTTTCAAGATAATCTTTCAGACAGTCGTAAACATTCAGGCTGTGTTCGCACAGACCGCCCTCGTAAGCACTGTGATATTTGGTCGAAGCAGGTGCTGTGAAGAAGTCACTGTTCTCACTGAGAAGATAGGTTAGCAGTTTATCAGCGCCTTTTCTGGTTATATTTGCATTGTATATCTCAACGAACCTTGCTTTGTTTTCTTCGGGATTTGTCATAGTTTACCTCCATTGTGAAAAGTCTACAATTTCATGATTCTATTATAACATATTTTTAGACGGTTGAAAAGAGTTTTTTCAAATTTTTTCACAAGTGATGATGTTTTTTGTATTTATGTATGTTATGATATAATAAGTGTCAATATGTAGTTCTTCAATGAAAGAAAAAACTTAGTTCATCACGGAGGTGCAGCTATGAAAGAATACAAGGCCTATATTTTCGATTTTGATCTTACCCTAGCCGATTCGTCAAAGGGTATACTGGAATGTTTCAGACATACACTGAAATATTTCGGTTATGAAGTACCTGATGACAGTACAATATACAACACCATAGGTCTGACTTTGCAGGATGCATTCGATATTCTTACAGGCATTCCGATGAATCCTCAGCGTGAAAAAATGAGAAAGGTGTATGTAGAAAAGGCAAATGAAGTGATGTCAGCGCATACATATTTCTACGAGGACACTTTGTCCATACTTGAAATACTTCGTGAGCATGATATAAAGATAGCTATCGTTTCTTCCAAGATGAGGTACAGGATAGTTGAATCATTTGAAGTTCAGCTGGGAGTTCATCCCTATGATGTTATAGTGGGTATGGAGGATGTAACAGAACCCAAGCCAGACCCACAGGGAATCATAAAAGCGATGGAACTTCTGGGTGTGACCAAAGATGAAGTCCTCTATGTAGGGGACAGTTACATAGATGCTGAATCAGCCTTAAACGCAGGTGTAGATTTCGCAGCTGTTACCACAGGTCCGACAGATAAGGAGACCTTTATGTGCTACCCGAATATCGCCATAGGTGGTAGTCTTTCCGAGGCACTACCTGAAATGTGAATTCGATGTAAAAATAATCATAATATATTATTAAAAAACCTTGCTTATTTGGACGACTAATGGTATAATATAATTTGAATATTAAGCTTTGAAATAATTCACGTTTACGGAAAGGAAAGCTGATAATGGTAAAAAGTATGACAGGCTTCGGCAGAGAGCATATCGTTGCCGAGGGCAGAGAGATCATTGTTGAGATACGTTCGGTAAATCACAGATACTATGAGTTTACTTCCAGAACTCCACGCGCTTACGGTTATCTTGATGAAAAGCTCAAGGCTTTTCTGAAAAGCGGTATATCCAGAGGTAAGGTAGAAGTATCGGTAACTATCTATAATCAGGAGGGCACTGATGCCGCGATAGAACTGAACAAGTCTGTTGCAAAGGGATATCTTGATGCACTGAGAGGTGCTGCTGATGAACTGAACCTGAGTGACGATCTTACTTTATCAAATATTATGAAACTCCCCGATATCTTCACCGTGGTAAAAAAGACCGAGGATGAGGAAGTTATCTGGGAACAGGTAAAAGGTGTTGCACAGGTCGCTCTTGACAGATTTGTTGAGATGCGTGAGACCGAAGGCAGGAAGATGTATGAAGATGTGAATTCACGTCTTGATTATATAGAAAAGACTGTTGGTGAAATTGAGGCACATCAGCCTTCTGTGGCACAGAGTTACAGTGACAGGCTCTATGATAAGATAACCGAAACTCTTAAAAGTGTAGGTCTTGATAATATCGATAAGCAGCGTGTACTCACTGAAGTTGCTATATTTGCTGATAAAGTCGCTATAGATGAGGAAACTGTACGACTCAGGAGCCATATCTCCCAGTTCAGGGATCTTATCGCATCTGATGAACCTGTAGGCAGAAAACTTGATTTTCTGGTGCAGGAGGTCAACAGGGAAGTAAATACGATCGGTTCAAAGGCTAATGATCTTACTATCACTAAGAAAGTTGTTGACCTTAAAGCTGAGATCGAAAAGATCAGAGAACAGATACAGAATATCGAATAAGCGGGTGACATCATGCAGCTTATAAATATAGGCTACGGCAATATGGTTTCAGCATCGAGAGTAATAGCTATCGTAGATCCTGATTCTGCACCGATAAAAAGGCTGATACAGGAATCACGCGATAAAGGCACGTTGATAGATGCGACGTATGGAAGAAAGACACGCGCTGTCGTTATCATGGACAGCGATCATGTTGTGCTTTCTGCTGTATCGCCTGAAACAGTATGCGGCAGAGCCGCCGAAGAGGAGGTTGAAGAAAATGGATAAGATGGAAAAGAGAGTTCCAAAACTGATAATAGTTTCTGCTCCCTCAGGATGCGGAAAGGGTACGATAATGGAAAAGGCTTTTGACAGAGATGAAGTCTTCTACTCTGTTTCGTGCACGACAAGAGAGCCGAGACCTGGTGAAATAGACGGTAAGAGTTATCATTTCATTACTACTGAAGAATTTGAGAAGATGATAGCCGAAGACAGCTTTCTTGAATATGCAAAATACAATCAGACTTATTATGGCACTCCGAAAAAACCTGTTGAGGATAACCTCGCAGCAGGTAAGGATGTTATTCTTGAAATAGAGACTCAGGGTGCTTTTCAGGTAAAGAAGATAAGACCTGATGCGAATACGCTTTTCATTTTGCCGCCGTCTGTTGCAGAGCTTGACAGAAGGCTCCACAAGAGAGCAACAGAGAAAGAGGAAACTATAAAAAGGCGCGTTTCCCAGGCAGCTGGAGAGATAGCTAAAGCTGATAAATATGACTATGTCATAATGAATGATGACCTTGATGCAGCTATTGACGATTTCAAGGCTGTGATCGACGGTATCAGAGGAGTAAAGGAACCTGCTGTAAGGTTCAGTCCCAAAATAGAAAAAATAAAAAATATGATACGAGAGGTGCTTGAAAATGCTTAGACCGGCAGTTTGTCAGATACTTAAAAACAATGAAAGTTATTATTCACTGGTGATCGCAGTTGCAAAACGTGCAAGAGAGATAACCGATGAAGCAAGCAAAAGTGAGAAGATACTTGAAGAAAAGCCTGTAAAGACTGCAGTAGATGAACTTGCGGCAGGCGAATATAAGATAATCGAGGACGCATCACTCAAAAACTGATACAGCGGAGGTCTGTTAAATGGGAGAAAGGGAAACTGTAGCGTATGTGGCGCTGAGCCATGCGGCATACAGCTTTGACAACGAGTACAGTTACCTTGTACCCGAAAGATACAGACATATCCTTAAAGCCGGTATGAGGGTGCTGGTGTCCTTTGGACGCGGCAATAACAGGGTCATAGGACTTGTGACAAGAATTGGCACTGATGATATCAGTCAGCACAGGCTCAAGCCGATCATTTCTGTGGTAGATACAGAGAGTCTTGTTTCCGACGAAATGATGAAGATCATTTTCTGGCTGAAAGAGAATACCTTCTGTACCTATTATGATGCTTTTAAAAGTGCCGTACCTACCGGTTTTTCATATAAGGTAGATATGCATTTCGCTCTTGTTAATACTTATATCGACAGAGATACTCTTACCCCGGAAGAATGCGAGATCATCAGTTTTCTTGAAGGCTGCGACGAAGCCTCTGAAATCGACAAGTATTTTGACTTGAAAGCTAATCCTGAGCGCAAAAAGCCTTTGGATACTCTGATAGATAAGGGATTTGTTGAGGAAGTTCCGAGCTTTAAGAGAAAAGTCGGCGATGACAGTGTTAAGATGGCGGTTCTTATGGATGGATATGAGGATGCTGATCTTACACCGAAGCAAAAAAAAGTTGTAGAACTTCTTGAAGAAAGCGGTTCGGCGTCTGTGAAAGAGCTTTGTTACATGACGGGCTGCACATCTACAATAATTAAAAGATTGTGTGAAAAAGACGTTATTAGGGTATACGAGCAGGAAGTAATGCGGAATGCAGTGGGTGAGTTCACTGTCAGAGAAAGCCCCGAGGATATTGTTCTTAACGATGAACAGAAGATGGCGTATAATGGCATAATGAACCTGATACGCACAGAAAAGCCCGCAGGTGCGCTGCTTTACGGCGTGACAGGCAGCGGCAAGACTTCTGTTTTTATAAAGGTCATTGACAGTGTTATAAAAATGGGTAAAACAGCAATAATGCTTGTTCCAGAGATCTCTCTTACGCCTCAGATGCTGGCAAGGTTCAAGGTGCTTTTCGGAGAGAATATCGCACTGTTACATTCATCCTTGTCGCTGGGACAGCGAATGGATGAATTCAAACGTATCAAGCGCGGCGAAACGAGGATAATCATCGGCACAAGAAGCGCTGTATTTGCACCTGCTGAGAATATCGGCGTTATCATCATGGATGAAGAAGGTGAACAGTCCTATAAATCGGATTCTAACCCTCGTTATCATGCTAGAGATGTGGCTATACAGCGCTGCGGTCATAACGGTGCACTGCTTCTCATGGCTTCTGCTACACCATCGCTTGAAACATTCTATCATGCGCAGAAGGGAAGATTCCATCTTTTCACTCTTGCTCACAGGTACAGTGATGCTGTACTGCCAAAAGTAGAGATAATCGATATGCAGGCGGAAGCAGCCGAGGGTAATGATAGCCTTATAAGCAGGAAACTTGCTGATGAACTGACAGAAACTCTGCAAAGGAATGAACAAGCGATACTGCTCCTTAACAGGCGAGGATTCAGTACTTATGTCAGCTGTGCAAGCTGCCGACAGCCCGTGGTCTGCCCTAAATGTAATATCCCATTGACTTACCACAAAAAGAACAACAGATTCATGTGCCATTACTGCGGATATACTATGGATAATCTTGCAGTGTGTCCATCCTGCGGTTCGGATAAGCTGCGGTCAAGCGGTGTGGGTACGCAAAGGGTCGAGGATGAACTTGCAAGGATATATCCCGATGTAAGGATACTCCGCATGGATGCGGATACTACTTCTTCTCGATATGCTTACGAAGAAAAATTCAAGGCTTTTGAGAACCATGAGTATGATATCATGCTTGGCACACAGATGATCGCCAAGGGGCTTAATTTCCCGAATGTCACACTTGTTGGAGTGATATCTTTGGATAAAGCCTTGTTTACAGGGGATTTCAGAAGCTATGAGAGGACATTCTCTCTGCTTACCCAGGTCGCAGGCAGAAGCGGTCGAGGAAGCAAACCAGGGTCAGCATATATACAGACTTTTGTTCCTGATCACTATGTACTGAATCTGGCGGCTGAACAGAATTACGATGAATTCTATGCTGAGGAAATAGCATTGCGGCAGTCCCTTATCTATCCCCCTTGCTGCGATATCTGCGTTATAGGTTTTTCGGCTGTTATGGAGAGCAGAGCTATAGCTGCATCTGATCACGTTACAGCGTTTATAGCTGAATATCTCAGAACAAATAAGGTGGATTTTCCATTAAGGGCGATAGGTCCAGCACCGTGTACTCTTGAAGTTATAAACGGCAGGTACAGATACAGGCTTATACTTAAATCAAAGAATACCAGGTGTTTCAGGCAGATGATCAAGTCTGTGCTGAAAGACTTCAATGATAATAAGGACTTCAGAGAAGTCCGGATTTATGCTGATATCAACGGTGATATCGGTCTTTAGAAAGGAAAGTGTGAAATGGCTGTCAGAAATATACTGAATAAAAGCGATGAAACTCTTCACAAGGTCTGCCGACCTGTAGAGAAATTTGATGAAAAGCTGTGGACTTGGCTTGACGATATGAAGGAGACTCTGGCACAGGCAAATGGTGTCGGCCTGGCCGCTCCGCAGGTCGCTATCCTCAGACGTTTCTGCATAATCGATGTCGGTGACGGAAATGTTTATGAACTTATAAATCCTGAGATCACATGGAAGTCCGAGGAAACTCAGAGGGTTCTCGAGGGCTGTCTGTCCTGTCCGGGGCAGTGGGGATATGTTACAAGACCTATGAGCGTAAAGTTCAAGGCTCAGGACAGAAACGGTGAATGGTATGAGATGGAAGTCAGTGAGCTTTTTGCTCAGGCAGTATGCCATGAGACAGCTCATCTTGACGGTCACCTGTTTACCGAAATAGTTGAAGAATTTGTTGAGGTAGATGAGAAATGAAAATAGTTTTCATGGGTACACCTGATTTTGCTGTACCTTCACTGAAAGCGCTGCTAGAGGCAGGTCATAAAATTCAGGCGGTGTTCTGCCAGCCAGATAAGCCGAAGGGCAGGGGTATGAAGCTTGTAGCTCCTCCTGTAAAGAATGTTGCATCAGAAAATAATATACCTGTGTATCAGCCTGTAAGCCTTAAAAACGGCGGAGAGGAGTATATAAAGATCCTTGAGGAACTCGCTCCCGATTGCATAGTTGTGGCGGCATACGGGATGATACTTCCTAAGTCGGTGCTTGATATACCAAAGTACGGCTGTGTGAACGTTCATGGTTCTCTTCTGCCGAAATACCGCGGTGCAGGTCCTATACAATGGGCGGTACTCAATGATGAAAAGGCTACGGGCATAACAACGATGCTTATGGGCGAAGGTCTTGATACAGGCGATATGCTGCTCAAATGTGAGACTGAGATCGGTGAGAATGAAACTGCTGCTGAGTTGTTTGACAGGCTTGCAGTGATGGGTGCTGATCTGATAGTTGAAACACTTGATAAACTCGAAAAGGGTGAAGTTATACCTGAACCGCAGAATGAGGAAGAGGCAACATATGCTCCCATGCTTACTAAGGAGCTTTCTTCGATAGATTTCAGTAAGTCAGCCAGAGAAGTACATAAGCAGATCTGCGGACTTTCGGATTGGCCTTGTGCTACTACGCTAATTGGCGGAAAACGACTGAAAATCTATCATTCTGAGATCGTAGATGGAAATTCCGATAAACCTGCAGGTACTGTTGTCAATAATAAAGACTTGACAGTTGCTTGCGGAGAAGGTCTGGTAAGATTTACCGAGATACAGGCAGAAGGTTCTAAAAGAATGCCTACAGCTGATTATCTCAGAGGTAAACCGATAGCTGAAGGAACTGTGCTGGGAATATGACAAGTTGTATAACTTGTCACTTGGAGGAAATATAATTTGGGAAGTGCCAGATGGTATACAGTCAGGCTGCTTACTAAGCTTGATGAAAATAATTCTTATTCAAATATCCTGCTGGATGAATCCCTGAGCAGAAGTGATTTTGATAAGCGGGATAAAAAATTCATCGCTGCGTTGTTTTACGGAGTACTTGAAAGACGTCTGACCCTTGATGCTATAATCGCAGATCTTTCAAAGAATCCAAAGAGCAAGCTGAATTACACGCTCAGGAATATTCTGCGATGTGGATTGTATCAGCTTAAATACATGGATTCGGTACCTGATAACGCTGCTGTTGACGAATCAGTTGAATTGGCAAAAAAGTGCAGGAATCCTGCTGCTCCGGGATTTACAAATGGTTTGCTGAGAGAATTTATAAGACGCAGCAAAGAACTGCCAAAAACCAATAGCGAAACAGAACGGCTTGCACTTGAATACTCATGTCCGGAATGGCTTGTTAAGAAATGGTCATCTGAATATGGCAAGGATAGATGCTTGTCATTGTTGGAAACTTCATTAGGACAGGCACCTACTACTATCAAGGTGAATAACTTGTCAGGCGGTGTTGAAGATACTCTTGATATGCTTGTAGCTGACGGAGTTACTTTTGAACGTTCAAAAATTCTGGAATATGCTGTGAATGTGGCTAATGCTGGTGCGATCGAAAAGACTGAAGCATACAGGCAGGGAAAATTCCATGTGCAGGATATTGCCAGTCAGCTCTGCTGCAAAGCTCTTGATCCTCAGCCCGGAGATATTGTCCTTGATCTTTGCTCAGCACCGGGCGGAAAGACATTCACAATAGCCGAGATGATGAATAACGAAGGAAAAGTGCTTGCATTTGATCTTCATCCCAACAGGGTAAAGCTCATACGTTCAGGCGCAGAACGACTTGGTCTTACTTGCGTTACTGCTGATGTCAACAATGCAAAGATCTTCAATTCTGATATCCCGGTCGCAGATAAGGTACTTGTTGATGCTCCGTGTTCAGGACTTGGGGTAATCAGACGAAAGCCTGAGATAAAGTACAAAGATCCTTCCGAATTTGACAGACTTCCAGAGATTCAAGGCGATATACTTGACACTGCATCTAAATATGTAAAAGTCAACGGAACTATGGTCTATTCAACCTGTACTGTATCTAAGGCTGAAAACGATGATGTAATAAGAAAATTCCTTGGATCGCATAAAGATTTTGTTCCTGCTGAGGATGAAGAAACTTTTATGCAGACCATTACCCCCGATATGTATGGTTCTGATGGATTTTTTATTGCTAAACTAAAACGTCTGGGGTGAGTTGATGGTCTCTTATGACGAAGATGGCAAGATAGATATACTTGGACTTCTTCCCGAAGAACTTGAAGAGCAGATATTGCTTTGCGGTGAGAAGAAATTCAGAGCAAAACAGATTTTTGAGTGGCTTCATGTTAAACGTGTTGATAGTTTTGATAAAATGACTAATCTATCTGTACAATTGAGGGAAAAGCTCCAAAAAATATTTTGTCTAAAATCACTATTTATCGTAAAAAGACTTGAAAGTAATACCGATAATACTGTAAAATATCTATATAGGCTTCCTGACGGCAATCATGTTGAGACTGTTATCATGGAATATAACTACGGTAATACTGTATGTGTTTCTACTCAGGTAGGATGTAAAATGGGCTGCCGATTCTGTGCTTCGACTATTGCTGGGTATAAAAGAGATCTTGCGTCCAGCGAGATACTTCTTCAGATATACGAGGCTGCTCGTGACAGCGGAAGAAAGATAACCGGTGCTGTTCTTATGGGTATCGGTGAGCCTATGGATAATTTCGATAATGTTGTCAATTTCCTTAAAGTTCTTTCCTGCGAACAGGGAACGAATATGTCGCTAAGACACGTTTCAGTATCTACTTGTGGCATCGTTCCTAGGATCTATGAACTTGCCGAGATGAAACTCGGTATAACATTGTCGGTTTCACTTCACGCATCCAATAATAAAGCCCGAAGTGAAATAATGCCTGTCAATAATAGGTACGATATCGGTGAACTTATGACAGCCTGTCGTTATTATTTTAAAGTAACCGGCAGAAGGATATCTTTTGAATATGCACTTATAGATGGTCATAATGATAAGCAGTCCGATGCTGAAGAACTTGCAGCTCTCTTGAAAAATTTTGTTTGCCATGTAAATATAATTCCTGTCAACAAGATCAAGGAACGTAATTACAGGTCTGACAGAAAGGCTGCTGATCGGTTCAGACAGCGACTTGAAAAGCTTGGTATAAATGCTACTGTGCGCAGAACGCTCGGTTCGGATATCGATGCCGCCTGTGGCCAGCTGAGGCGTGAATATGAAATATAATACTATGGAGAAAGGCGGTGAGCTGTATGTTTCTTGCATTTGGTACGGATATCGGGCAAAAGAGAGAAGAAAATCAGGATAGAGTAAGAGTCGAGGTCCTTGGTGATAATATCTGCATCGCTGCTGTTTGTGACGGTATGGGCGGTGCGGCTTCGGGTGCAGTAGCAAGTCAGCTTGCTGTTGACAGCTTTATCGAAAGGGTCAAGGAGAATTTCCGACCTGATATGAACAGTAATTCTATACGAAATCTTTTACTTAATGCCGTTCATTATGCTAATACCTGCGTATATGAAAAAAGCATTGAGGATATAGATAAAAACGGGATGGGTACTACCTGCGTTGCAGCTTTGATCATTGAAAAGAATATCTACGTTGTTAATGTGGGCGACAGCCGCGGTTATCTGCTGACAAAGGACGGCATAGATCAGATCACAACAGATCACACCTATGTTGAAGTCCTCAGACGCAGCGGTCAGATTACCGATGAAGAAGCAAAGACTCACCCCATGAGAAATGTTATAACTAAGGCAGTGGGTGTTGAACCTGATGTCGAGGTCGATTATTTTGAACACTATGAAGCGGGTAATTTCGCCGTAATGCTTTGTTCTGACGGTCTGTCGGGATATTGCAGCGATGAGTTTATATACTGTACTGTATTCGGGAACAATCTGGATGAGGCAGTAAAAAAGCTGATCGAACATTCAAATGAATGCGGAGGCAAAGATAATATAACCGCTGCTGTGATCGCAAATTAATGAGACAATAAAATATAGTTTAGGAGTTGAATATAATGGATTCTAATATCGGTAAGAAGCTGGATGGCAGATATGAAATTACCGAGCTTATAGGTGTAGGCGGAATGGCTGATGTCTATAAGGCACAGGATATTATGGAAGATCGTCCTGTAGCAGTTAAGATCCTTAAACCCGAATTTTCGGGCGATGAGGAATTTCTAAGAAGATTCAGGAATGAGAGTAAGGCTATTGCAGTGTTATCTCACCCGAATATCGTTAAGATCTATGATGTGGGATTTACGGATGAGATACAGTTCATCGTCATGGAATACATTGACGGTATCACCCTGAAGGAGTTTATCGAACAGCAGGGCGTGCTGAAATGGAAGGATGCACTGCATTTTATTACACAGATACTTCGAGCGTTGCAGCACGCTCATGACAAGGGCATCGTTCACAGGGATATCAAACCGCAGAATATCATGCTGTTTACAGACGGCACAATAAAAGTCATGGATTTTGGTATCGCAAGATTCTCCAGGATCGATGGCAAGACACTTTCGGATAAGGCGATCGGTTCTGTACACTATATCTCTCCTGAGCAGGCTCAGGGTGAAATGACCGATGAAAGGTCGGATATCTACTCAGTAGGCGTTATGCTTTATGAGATGCTAACAGGCAGAAAGCCTTTTGATGGTGATACTGCTGTGAATGTTGCTCTTAAACATATGCAGGAGGTTGCAGTACCCCCGAGGGAGATAATGCCCTCCATACCTGAAGCTCTTGAAGAAATAGTTTATCACGCTATGGAAAAGCAGCCGGCACAGCGTTATCAGTCAGCTGCTGAGATGATAAGGGATATAGATACCTTCAAACTCAATCAGTCAGTAGTTTTCGGCTATAAAGATGGTTCTGCTCCTGTTGTAGATAATGTTGGTTTTTATCCCGTTAATAACAATCAGTCAAGAAAGCCGGTCATCAACGATGATTATGACGATTACGATGATGATTATGAAGATGATTACGATGATGACGATTATGACGACGACGACGATGATGATGAAAGCGGTAAGAAGAGGTCCTATGTAGTTCCTATCCTTCTTGCTGTAACAGTAGCTGTTGTTATCGTTGCAGCTATCATAATCGGCTGGACTGTTATCAAAGCCTTCTCACCAAAGGACGGTTCAGGTTTTGGCATTCATACAAGTACTATCACTGTGCCTAATTTGGTTGGTGAAAACATTATTAAGGTGGAAGGCGATTTTAAGGATAAACTTAAGATCGAAACAATTGAAGAATACAATTTTGAGTACGAAAAAGATACCATTTTCTGGCAGAGTATTTCACCTCAGAAGTCAGTTAAGGAAGGTACTACTATTACTCTGAAGGTAAGTAAGGGTAAACAGATGATAGTCATTCCTGATGTTTCCGGTTCTGAAACTGAAATTGCTGAAAGTGAGTTGAGGGCTGCAGGATTTACAGTAGTTCTCAGAAGTAAGTATGATGACAAGGTTCCTGACGGCATAGCGATCGGTACTGAGCCTGTTGCAGGTACTGAATTTGCGAGCGACGGCGCTGTAACACTTTATGTCAGCAAGGGTCCTCTGGATACTCAGGTAAAGGTACCTAATGTTGTTGGTCTTACTAAGGAAAAAGCAATCGCTATACTGAAGGATAGCAAACTTAAGGCAAACGTTCAGGATATGCCTCATGACGGTGATAAGGGCAAGGTAATCGATCAGTCTATTGAAGCTGACAGAAGAGTTGAGAGAGATTCTGAGATCACGATCTACGTTTCTACCGGTGAGACCGATCCTGTTGACCTGACTATCAGTCTGCCAATGCCTGAAGGTATGCATGGTTCCTACTCCATCGAGGTATTTGTAAACGGTAATGTACGCTATAATCAGAAAATCAACAATGGTGAATCTGTTGCAGGTGGTAATGTTACTATTGATATCTCGGGTAAAAAGACTGAGACACTTACAGTATCTATCAGAAACGATGAAACAGGCAAATCAGTTAATTATGCAGTATTCAACGTAAACTATGATAAGAAGACTGCTGAACTGAATGGTTCACTGAATAAGGATGGTCTTATCGCTATCACACCAAGTGTTAAGGAAGAGCCATCCAAGCCGGATGAGAGTTCATCTCAGGCAGATCCTGTGCCTCCTCAGCCAGTTGATCCTGAACCTCCTGTTTCTGACGACAGCTCACAGGCTGATGTACCCCCCGTTGATAACGGAGGCGAGAATATATTCTAAGTTGATATGACAGGAATTATAACGAAAGCTATCGGAGGTCTCTACACTGTAGATGCCTCCGAAGGCATATTTGAATGTAAAGCACGAGGTATTTTCAGGAAGAAGAAAATATCCCCTATGTGCGGTGATAATGTTGTTATTACTGAAGATAAGGACGGTTGTGTTATCGAGGAGATATTGCCAAGACGTTCTGAATTGATAAGACCTCCGTTAGCTAATCTCGATCTGCTGGTGTTTGTATCATCAACTATCGAGCCAAGACCCAATACATTACTGCTGGATAAATTTATAGCTATTGCAGAATTCAAGAAGATCAAGCCGGTGGTTGTATTTACCAAGGTGGATAAACGTTCCGGTGATGAGCTTGCGGCTGTATACCGAAGTGTTGGGATAGATGTATTTGAATGCGATAACGTTACGGGTGAGGGTTCTGCTGAAGTTAGAGCCGCGCTGCAAGGCAAGCTTTCAGCCTTTACAGGTAATACGGGAGTAGGGAAGTCTTCTCTGCTGAATAATATGTATCCCGAACTTGGTCTTGCAACAGGCGAGATAAGCAAAAAGCTTGGCAGAGGCAGGCATACAACTCGTCATGTTCAGCTTTATAAGCTTGAAGGAGGCGGATATATCGCGGATACTCCCGGATTTTCTTCCTTTGATACTAACAGGTATGATATCATATTTAAGGATAAGCTTGCGGATTGCTTTATCGAGTTTTCTGAATATACAGACAAATGCCGTTTCCCTGATTGCAGCCATACTAAGGAAAAAGGCTGTGCTGTTATCGAAGCTGTTGAAGCAGGAAAGATACCTCGTTCGCGTTTTGAAAGCTATGTGCAAATGTATGAGGATGCAAAACAGCTGAAGGAATGGGAGTATAAAAATGAATGATACTTGTGTTATTTTTGCGGGCGGTGACCCTATAAGACCTGAAACTGCCGATAGCCAACTGATAGAAAACTCATTTGTTATCTGTGCTGACAAGGGATTTTCCTTGGCACAAGATCTTGGCATAGAACCTGATATCATACTGGGTGATTTTGATTCACTTAAATATACACCTAATAGTGACAAGGTGATAAGATTTCCTCCTGAAAAGGATGATACAGATCTTATGCTGGCAGTCGGCAAGGCTATTGAGATCGGGGCAAAGAAAATTGTGATATATGGTGCCTGCGGCGGCAGGATAGATCATATGATCGGGAATATAGCCTGCCTTGCTATGATAGCTGAAAGCGGTGGAAGCGGAATTATCGTAGGCGATGATGATATTCTGTCTTTTTATATGCCCGGTGAATATACTATCCCATACAAAGAGGGATTCTCTCTTTCACTGTTTGCTTATTCTCAGAAAGTTGAGGGGCTTAAAATCAGTGGGGTTAAATATATTGTAGATAACTGCACTCTCAGAGATTCTGTTACTCTTGGTGTTTCCAATGAGATAATTCCGCCTGAAGCAAAAATCAGCTTTACTGATGGAAGACTATTGGTTATACAATCCAGATTGTAACACAAATAATGTTCACTGAATAGTATGTATTACCAAACGATATGGAGGTAATACTTATGAAGGTTGTAGTTGTGAAAAGTCCGCGTTTTATCTCAGGTGTGCTCAAGATCATATTCGGTATTGGCAACGAGGAAAGATAGGAATAATTTACTTTTAAAACAGCAAAAAGCCATCCGTGGGTGTCAACGGATGGCTTTTTACAATATTTGTAAAGAAAGATAATAATATCTTTCAGGGAAGGCTATTCCTTTACAGCACCTGATACTAGACCACTGTAAATGTATTTCTGCAGCAGCAGGAATATCAGCAGTGTAGGTATTATGCAGAGGATTATACCGGAGAATACTACCTCCCACTGTATCTTTGTGGAACTGATATATTTGTATAGTACTGTAGATACTACCAGCAGATTCTCATCCTGCATATACAGCTGCGGTGTATAGAAATCATTGTAGATGCTTACGAATTTGATTATCAGTACAGTTGCGATCGCAGGTTTTAAATTAGGCAGTATAATAGAGAAGTATATCTTCGGATAGCTTGCTCCGTCCATGATACCGCTTTCGTCCAGCGATACAGGTATCTGACTGAGAAACTGCATGAAAATGTATATCGAGATTATGTCAGTTCCTACATAGAGAATTATAGGAGCAGCCATAGTGTTATAAAGTCCTATCCTGCTAATTATCTGGAAGACAGTTACCTGCATTGATATATTCGGTAAAAGCGTTGCCAGCAAGAATGCTCCTTTTATAAGACGTGTCATTTTGCTGTCAAAACGCTGTATGATAAAAGCTGTCATTGTACCGGTAAGTATTGTTCCCACGCAGGATATTACAATGATGATGAATGTATTAAACAGTCCTTGCATCACCTTGCCTTCAAAGAATGCTGTTTTGAAATTTTCAAACGTAAAGGTCTTTGGTAGCTCAAATACACCAGTGTTTGCAAATTCCTTTCCATCTTTGAAAGCACCCAGTAGTATCACAACTATCGGTATCAGCACCATAAGACAACCACAGATAAGTACTGCGTAAGAAAGTATCTTTATAACTATCTGAGAAATGTAGAGCGGTTTCTTTTGTTCTTCACTGGTCATCAGTCTGCCTCCTTTTTAACTGACTTTGTCGGCTTTTCATCGCCTTCGCGGAAGAAATACTTCTGTATTAGAGTGACAATGATGATTATTATCAACAGTACCACAGCCATCGCACAGGCTAAGCCGACCTGCTTTTTCTTGAATGCGGTCTCGATCGTCTTGATTACAAATGTGGAGCTTCCGTAATTACCGCCTGTGATTATATATGGTATCTCAAATACTGATATTGCGCCCTTTACCGCAAGTATAAGCTGCAAAGATACTATTGGTTTTATGCTTGGAAAAACTATATATCTAAACTGCTGCCACGGGTTTGCACCATCAAGGTTCGATGCCTCGTATAGATCCGGGTTTATAGACTGTATCGCCCCGATGTACATTATGATATCAAAGCCTATGTATCTCCATATTGATACGAATACAAGACAGCAATTGACAAGAATAGTATTCGCAGGGTCGAACCATCGAACAGGTTCGATCCCGAGCAGTGTTAGCACACTGTTAAGTGTACCCTCCTGAGTCAGCGGTGGATTTCCCTTTGTGAAAAATCTCAGGAATATTATGCTGACAGCTACACCGTTCATAAGGTATGGAAAAAACAGAACCCCTTTAAAAAGTCCTTTAGCCTTTATCTTAGAGCAGAGTATTGAGGCTATCAGCAGAGCCACGATCTGCTGTACAAATGAGCCTGCAAGGTAGTACAGGCTATTTTTGAATGTAATGAAGTAATCCGGATTAGTAAAAATGGTTTTGTAGTTGTCAAATCCGACAAATTTAGGATCTACTCCGAACTGATCCCGTTCCTGAAAGCTGTAACCGACCATGTTAGCAGCCGGTATAAAGGTAAATATCAGCAGCAGCGCAACCGGTACCAGTAAGAATAATATTGAAACGTATAGTTTCTGTCCTTCATAGGTCTTTAGCCATTGTCCTAAGCTTACCGACCTTTTGTTTTTGGTCTTCATAGTGATCTCCTTTGCAAAACAGCAGCGGACGGTATTACCGTCCGCTAAAAAGATGATAAAGAAAATAAGTGGAATTTATAATAAATGGTTATCTTTCTAAGATCATACTTATTGAAATAAGCTCTCTGAGAAAGATATGATCAATTATTAACCCATGATTTCATCTCGTGCTTCAGCCCACTTTTTGTCTTCGGCAGATATTATTGCTTTAAATTCATCTTCACCTTTGCCTGCAAATGCTGCTTCAGCAAGTTTTATTTTGAAATTATCGGTATCACCGCTCCAAATTCCTACGCCTGACTTAGTGTCTATCTCATCGAATTTGCCGACCAGTTCTTCTGGTGTAGAAGCCTTTTCAAAGAATTCGGCACCGTTAAATTCGGATAGATTATCAGGTAGTTCAGAGTCTTTCTTTGCAGGGATCATGCCTTCTTTTTCAGCAAAGCCTGATTCGCCTGTAAACCATTCAACGTATTTCTTAGCCAGGGCTTTATCAGCGCAGTGCTTGCTTACACCTACACAATAGTCAGGCGCAGTTTCAGCGTACTGTTTACCATCTGGTGCAGTTATAGGAACAGGCATATAACCGATGTCATCGGGATTAGCAGCCTGTTCACGGAACTGTGCGATAGCCCATGATCCCATCATCATAGTGCCTATCTTACCTTCACCCATCCACACCTTCGAGGATTCCCACTCAGTTGTCATGTGGTCCTCCTCGATCAGGGATGGAGAGGAGAATAAATCAAACATAAGTTTATATACAGGATAGTATCCGCCGTCTTCAGCAAAGAGATCAAGCTTGTCTGTCAGCAGCTTGTTTTCATACTCAGGATCTCCTGATGCTGACATAACAAGACTCTGCCACTGGGTTATCGTCCAGCTTGCATCCGCATACTGAGTATAGTATGGTATAGCATCTGTTTTGTCTGCTATCTGCTGAAGGTCATCGAGAAATTCATCAGGAGTCTTTGGTGAAGAAGTTATACCTGCATCACTCCAGACTTTCTTGTTATAAAGTACTCCAACAGCATTTCCGCCATAAGCGATGCCGTACACATTTTTATCAGAGTCCATCTTTCTGTCAGCCCAGCGATATGTGGCGCTCATTTCATCATAAGTACCAAGTGGTTCAAAGAAATTTCCAAGATCCTTCAGATCAACATCATCAGGGATCATCAGAACATCACCGTAATCGTCGGTTCCCATTCTTGTTGCGATAGTGCCTGTGTAATCCTGATATGCAACATACTGTACATCGCAGTTGTTAGCTTCCTCAAATGCTTTGGTCATCTCATCAAGACTTCCGTCATCAACACGATCAGTACGGTGCGTTACGACCTCAAGTACAGTTTTACCGTCCTTAGTCTTTTTAGCTGACTTGCTGTCACTTTCTTTTCCTGTACTGCAGCCTGTAAATGCAGCCATAGCACTCATAGTAACAACACTTGCAAGCATAGCAGAAATGATCCTTTTCTTGTTCATTATTTATCCTCCGTTCAATTAAATAATTAACCTGTAAAAGATTAAACTTTATCTTATCAAGAGTATATCATTTAGTTAATGATTAGTCAATAGCTTGCGTAAAATTATTTCAATATAAGAGTTAAATTTGTAGCAAAAGATGATTAACTTGTTGAAATATTGTGCAACCTATACAAAAGCTGTATTCGATTACATAGATTTCTTCTAAATAACATAAAAAATGCAGAGCTTTAAATCTCTGCATTAATTAAAACATATTTATTTTGGTCTGGAAAAATGTAGAAGTAAAAAATTAATCTGTTATATCCACGTCAGGTGCTATCTGAATTTCATAATCCGGATATGCAGCTTTAAGCTCGCTGTAAATTATATCGATTCCTTCCTTGGGTCTTATATCAAAACTCATCACTATATCAAAAGTCATCTCTTTAGCTTCTATATCTACATAAAATCCGTGGAACTGGACTGCCCAGTCATGTGCCAAAACACGCTCGCGCACATCATTCTGGATATCAGCTGCCTCATCATTTCCTGTATTATAAGAATAAACGCCAACAGCTGCCAGAACTACACCTGTTTCCTTATATACCTTCTTTTCAAGTCTTCTGGTAAGTTTGTCTATCTCTCTTGCTTTCATTGTATCGGGCAGTTCAAGATGAACAGAGGCGAAATCCGTATCAGGTCCAAAATTATACATTATCAGATCATAAGCACCTCTTACTTCATCATCTTCAGAAAGCAGTGCTTTGATTTTATCGGTTTTTTCTTTGTCAGCCCTTATACCTATAATCTCGTTGAGTGTTTCTATCATCATTTCAATACCTGCCTTTATAATAAAAGCAGATATTATGACACCGACAAATGCTTCAAGAGAAAGTCCGCTGATCATATATATTATTGCAGAAATAAGTACCGATCCCGAAAGAACAGCATCAAACATGGCATCAGACCCTGATGCTACAAGTGAACCTGAATTGACTTGCTCTCCCTTCTTTTTTACGTATTTTCCCAGGATGATCTTCACCAATACTGCTACTGCAATTATGATCAGTGAAATAATTTTATATTCCGGTTTTTCAGGGTGAATGATTTTCTTTATCGACTCCACTGCTGATGTTATACCTGCGTAAAGCACTATTCCCGAAACGATCATTGTGCTGAGATACTCTATCCTGCCATAACCCAGGGGGTGTTTCTTGTCGGGTAGCTTTCCCGCAAGTTTTGTACCAACTATTGTAATGATCGAAGATATGGCATCAGACAAATTGTTTACAGCATCCAGTGTTACAGCTATGGAATTGGATATGATCCCTATAACAGCTTTAAATGCTGAGAGAAATACATTTGTCATTATCCCGATAATACTGGTATGAATTATCACTTTATCTCGATCCTGAGCTAGAGTATCTGGTTTAGTATTATCATTCATTTTTACTTCTCCTTAAGTATATATTTAACTGTTGTAATGAACAATTCGCTGTAAATGATTATACCATAGTTTAGCTGAAAATGCAATCACTGTATATATTTTTTATGTCTATGATCAAATATTCAGCGTTTTATCATCAGGCTTGAAATTCTTTTATTAATGTGTTATAATAAAAGATACGCACAGGAGGTCTGTTACTATGGATTATTGTTTTGAAGTCGATAGCTGGGGAGCGTCATTCAGCTTTCCGTGGGCTGCCGCTGCCGGACATATAAAAAGCTGCAGCGAAGCCCAGATAAAAATACTTCTTTGTATCCTTGCCGGTCCGAGATATACTGATTCTTCATCTTTAGCGGAATTATCAGGTTACTCTGAATCCGATGTCGATGAGGCAGTGGCTTATTGGCATAAAGCAGGAGTAATATATGTCAATGGAGAAAAGTCTGCTCCCGTTAAGTCTGAAGCAACTCATAAATTTTCCGGAAAGAACGAACCTGTATCTGTTGTAGAGTCTGTAAAACCTACTAAGGCATCTGCTGTTGAGCGAAAGATTACAGTCAAATACTCGCAGCGTGAGATGCTTCAAAAGGCTGAGAATGATGCTGCGCTTAAAAGTCTTATAAATGAGATTCAATCTTTGCAGTTCTCTATAAATGGAAGTGAGCTTGCCAAGCTTATCGAGCTTTATGAACTTTATAAATTCGATGCACCTTCTATACTTCTTGCTGCAGACCATTGTCGGGCAGCAGGGAAGTGCAGTATAGCCTATCTGCATACTGTTATGATAAACTGGTATAATGAAGGTATCAATACTTACGCAGAGGTAGAGCAGGCAATAATAACCTCTGCTGAGCGCCGAAGCTTTGAAAATAAGATACTGGGTATTTTCGGCATGGAAAACAAGCCTTCAAAAAAACAACAGCAGTATATGTCTGAGTGGAAAAGACTCGGCTTTAATTTTGATCTCATTGAACTTGCGTATAATAAATGTCTTGATACAAAAAGTAAGCTGAGTTTTAGTTATATAGACGGAATACTTAAAAATTGGGCAAACAGCGGCATCACCAGCGTAGAACAGGCTGAGGATTCCGATATACAGCATAAAAAGAAATATTCTGCGGTAAGCGAGGACAAGCCTTCTTATGATCTTAATGAGTATGAGAATTTTGCGAGAAACTATGATTTCGGTGACGCTCCGTGGAATAACAGAAAGGATGGAGATAAATGAGATATACGGAGAATGCTTTCGATCTTGCCGAACTTGAACTCAGGGCACGGCAGGATAAAGCAGAGGAGGAGCATCAGCGCAGGCTTATGGAGATATCTGAAAAAGCTCCGGAGATATACCGTATGTACAGTGAATCTATCAGACTTAATTATGCGCTTCTCGGAAATATTGGAAAAGGCAGGAGCGGTTCGGATATCTCAAAGAAGATAGCCGAGATAAAGGATAAGAATATAACTCTTCGCCGTACTATGCATGAGATGCTAAAAGCCTGCGGCTATCCTGAGGATTATCTTCAAATGCATTATCAGTGTGAGGTATGCCGCGATTCAGGTTATCATGACGGTGTAAGATGCGAGTGTATGAAAAAGCTACTGAAGAAATATACTACAGAGGAGATAAACTCTCACTGTTCTATTGAACTTCATGATTTTGCAGACTTCCGGCCTGAATACTACAGTGATATTCCCGTTAACGGAGAGATACCCAGGGAGAAAATGCTTAGTATATATGAAAACTGTAAGAATTATGCTCTTCATTTTGAAGCAGATACAAGCTCTATGATTTTTTATGGCAAGACAGGTCTTGGTAAGACATTTCTTTCATCATGTATCGCAAAAGAGCTTATTGATCAGGGGTGGAACGTAGTATATGGTTCATTGCTGAAGCTGATGAGGCAAGTTGAGGATGAACGCTTCAATAGAACAACAGGTGACACCATGAGTATTATGCTTGAATCTGATCTTTTGATCCTTGATGATCTTGGTTCAGAATTTCAGACACAATTCACTGATTCAGTACTGTATGAGCTTATAAACGAACGCATTAATGAACGCAGACCGATCATTATCTCAACTAACCTGAGCATCAAGGAACTGAACAAAAAGTATAATGATAGGATAGTTTCGCGTATAACAGGCTGTTTCAGACCTTCTTTCTTTGTCGGTAATGATGTCAGACTTGTTAAACTGAGAAACGGTATCAAATAGGGTGTTTGATGTGAGAAAGATAAGACTATTATTAGATCAGCTTCTTATACTCGCTTTATGTAATTCTACTGTCTTGTGGGCGATCGTTCCTTTGGCATCATGGATCAAGGTATTTATAATTTCAGGTCTGATACTTTTTTATTTGATATACCTTTTAAGCGCAGGAGGTCGTACCGATAAGGATAAGAAACTCAGCCGTATTGCTAAAGGTTCTTTCCTTATAGACGGCGCCGTGATATCCCTTGTATTACATACTGTAGCGATTCTCGCTTTTATAATTATCGGCGGCTCAGGTTTATGGCGGCAGCTCATAAACGGGCTTGCAGGTTACGCATTGATCGCATTTACGGCTTTTGTAGGTATTATCAGGCTGCTGATATCTTCAAAGCAGGTCAAGGCTGCGAAGTACATATCACTGATGTTTACGTGGTATATACCAGTGGTGAATATACTGGTGCTCAAAAATATTTCAAAGTCAGCCAAAAAGGAATTTCGTTTTGAGCAGGCTAAGCAGGAACTTGATGATCTGCGTAAGGAAAATGAGGTCTGTAAGACAAAATACCCCATACTTATGGTACACGGCATTTTTTTTCGTGACTGGCAGATGTTCAATTATTGGGGAAGAGTACCTAAGGAGCTTGTACGTAATGGTGCAGAGATATATTATGGATGTCAGCAGTCTGCCAATCTGATATCCGTAAGTGCAGGAGAACTACGGGATAAGATAGAAGAAGTCATCAGGGAGACCGGCGCAGAGAAGATCAACATCATAGCACATTCCAAAGGTGGTCTGGATTCAAGATACGCTATATCAAAGCTGGGTATGGATAAATACGTTGCAAGCCTTGTGACGATAAATACACCGCACTACGGCTGTAATTTTGTTGATGATATACTTGCAAAGGTCCCGGATGGTCTGCTGAGATTTGTTGCAAAAAGATATAACAAGCTTTTTACGGTTCTTGGTGATACAGCGCCGGATTTTGAGAAAGGTCTGCGTGAGCTTACTCATACAAACTGTGCAAAGCTTGATACTGAACTTCCTGACGATCCGGATATATACTATCTTTCGGTGATGTCAGTTATGAAAAATGTGTTCTCTGCTGGATTTCCGCTCAATCTGGGCTATATACTGAACCGCAAGGATGGCACAGGTAATGATGGACTTGTTGTAAAGGAATCTGCACTTCGCGGCGAGAATACACTTATGATAAACCATAACGGAAAACGTGGTCTTTCTCATGGAGACATGATAGATCTGTTTCGTGAAAATATTGATGGTTTTGACGTGCGCGAGTTTTATGTCGGCATAGTCAAAGATCTTAAAGAAAGAGGATTGTAATATGAACCCAATGGCTTTAGTAAAACTCAAACCTTTACTTGAAAAATTCAGAGAGAATCACCCAAGGATACCTCAGTTCATGCATACTGCTGCGAGCGGAATCGAGGATGGCGGTGCTATTGATATTAAAGTTACCAACGCCGCCGGACAGAAGATCGAGGCGAGCATAAAGCTTAATGCTGACGATATTGAACTGTTTGACACTCTTCGCAAGGTATTATCAGAAGCAGGCGATCAGATGTAAAGTTGTTAGAAAATGAATATACCCGGAAACAGTTTTTGTTCCCGGGTATATTTTATTTAAGTTCTATGATGGTTACACCGTCTTCGCCCTCGCCGTATACTCCCGGTCTGTAGGATTTGACCGACGGATGTCTTCGCAGATGATTTCTCACAGCGTTTTTTAGTACTCCTGTACCGATGCCGTGAATGATCGTCACCATGCTGATACCTGACATTACACAGTTATCTATAAAGCTGTCCATCTCATGGATACCTTCATCACTTGCATAACCTCTTATATCAAGCTCTGTTGAGAAGCGCCTTGTCATACGGCTCTCAACGCCCTTGGTGGATACCCCGCGCTTTTTCTTTGTCTGTTGTTTCTGAGAAGTTTTTGCAGGCTGCTGTTTTTCAACAAGACGAAGTTTTTTGACATCTATCTTTGTCTTCATTATGCCTGTCTGAACAAAGCACATACCCTTATCATCCGGAGGAGTTACTACGATGCCGTTGCGCTTGGTATCCGTAATTAGTACGGTATCGCCTTTTTTGAGGGGCCTTGGAAGAACATAGTCTTCGTCAGTCTGTTGAGTGACAGGGTTAGCTTCCAGATAAAGCTTATTCATTGTAGAACGCTGTTTCTGACGTGCATCAATGGCTTTTTGTGTAAAACCGGTCTTTTCTTTTTCTTTTCGGAGTTTATCCAGTTCATCAACTAATGCCTGGGATTCCCTCTGAACTCTGTTAACTATATCACTTGCCTGGCGTCTAGCTTTTTCAAGCTCGAACTCCTTTTCTTCCATGAACTTCTGTTTTTGTTCATCAAGTTCATTCCTTAGGCTTTCAGCTTCTTTTCTGTATTTTTCGGCAAGAAGATTATTTTCTTCAAGGCTTATCCTTGCCTTTTCAAGATCATCTATGATATGTTCAAAACGTCTGTTTTCTTCGGATATAAGAGATTTTGCATAATCTATTATATCATCGTCTATACCGAGATTCTTCGATATTGCAAATGCATTTGACTTGCCAGGTGAACCTATGACAAGCTTATAGGTAGGACGCATAGTATCAACATCAAATTCGCATGAAGCGTTTTCGACTCCGTCAGTATCAAGGGCATACATTTTGATCTCCTGATAATGAGTTGTTGTAACGACTGTTGCGCCAACCTGTCTGAGTCTTTCGATTATGGATACTGCTAAGGCTGCACCTTCCACAGGGTCGGTTCCTGAGCCAAGTTCGTCTATCAGTACAAGACTTTCATGGTCAGCTTTGTCTATGATATCCTTGACTTTGCCCATATGGGATGAGAATGTTGAAAGACTCTGCTGAATGGATTGCCTGTCACCGATATCTGCAAGAATATTTTTGTATACCGATATCTTACATCCATCAGATGCAGGTATCATCAGTCCGCACATAGTCATCAGCGTCAGTAAGCCGACAGTTTTCAGTGTAACTGTTTTACCGCCTGTGTTAGGTCCTGTTATAACAAGAACATTGTAGTCGGTACCAGATCGAAAATTTATCGGTACCACTTTGTTCTCGTCGATAAGAGGATGTCTTGCCTTATTTAGCACTATTATTCCATCGTCGGATATTTCAGGATCAACTGCTCTCATTTTTGCTGCAAGGTTAGCTTTTGCAAAATATAAGTCCAGCTTAACAGCGGCATCATAACTGGATTCTATCTGAGGCTGCATCATAGCGCATTCTTTGGAAAAATCCGTTAGTATACGGTGGATCTCATCCTGCTCCTTGCCTTGTAGTATCCTAACTTCGTTATTAGCTTCAACTACAGATATAGGTTCAATGAAAAGCGTTGAACCAGTTGCTGAAGTTCCATGTACCAGGCCGCCGACATTTCCTTTGAATTCTGTCTTGACAGGTACAACGAACCTTCCGTCGCGCATTGTTACGATAGATTCCTGAAGGTATTTCTGCGTTGACGGAGATTTTATCATTTTATCAAGGGTCTCCCGTATTTTTAATCCTGCCTTGGCGATCTTGTTTCTTATCGATCTGAGCTCGGGGCTTGCATCATCAGAAAGATTTTCACTGTCTAGTATTGCAGTTTCAAGTCTCTGCCACAGCGACTTGTTAGGGAATAGCTGCTCAAACAGGTATGAAAGGGGAGTGTTCTTGTCTTCGTTCTGGTCAAACCATCTGCAAAGCTCGTTAGTCTGACCAAGTACTTTTTTTATCTCCAGCAGTTCTCCCAGAGATAGTGTTCCGCCTGCCTTTGCTCTGTTCAGGCTTGCGGATAAATTATTTATGCTATAAAAGGCAGGTGTACCATTTTTTATGGACATATTCAGTGCACTTGCTGTCTTCGCTACCTCAGTTCGCACTGTGTAAAGATCGTCTGATGGTCTCACAGCAAGAGCTGCCTGTCTGCTGTCCTTGCTTGAACAATGCTCTGAAAGCATTTCAAGAACTTTGTCAAGTTCAAGGATCTCATGATTTATGTTTTCTAGTCCCATTTATGTAATTTACCTCATTTCAACATCTTATAAAAATCCAATGCACCGAATCTGCGGTTAAAATGATACCACACGAACTTTTCTGTAAATTCGGTGAGTTTTTTCAGATATTTGTCGCTTATCTTAAAGTAAAATAGTTTTTCGTATTCTGTCAGTGCGATGAAACGCACTATGTAAAGAAGCTGTTTATCTAATATAATGGTGTGTACGCTGTCTGGGTTAGGACAGCAATCCTGGCATTCTAGTCTGTCTTCAAGATAATTGAAGTGCATTTTATCGTCTTCGTACTTGAAACAAAATGCACAGCCCACAAGCTTAGGACGCATACCTAACTCGCACAGAAGTCTGAATTCAAACACGCATTTCAGCAGATCTGTTTCCATCTTATCTTCATCTAAAAAGTAAAGGGTATTAAGTGCCAGCCGCATGACCTCAGCACAGTTCTGTCCCTCTGTTCCCGAATAGATCAGTAACTCGGAAAAATACGATGCAAGAGCGACCTTAGCAGCATCCAGTCTTATATTATAAAACAGCTTGACAGGCTCGCTGCTGTTTAAATAGCGGCTGACCTGTCCTTTGGCGTTCTTTTTTTCTTCAAAGCATAGCTCGGAGTAACTGAATGATTGCGTAGCAGATGTAGTCTTTGAACTTTTTCTGCCGCCGCGAACATAGATGTAAATAACGCCCATCTCAGCGGTAAGTACGCATATCGACTTACTTGATTCACCGCTGTCTGTTTCCTTCAGAACAAGTCCTTTAAGGGTCGTCATTATCATCATTCCTTTCATTCCTTGCATAAGCAAGATAATCCTCGATCTTCCCGCTTTTAAGAAATCTGTTCCATAGATCCAAAACCGCTCACCATCCTTTGAAGATATATTACCCTCAAACAACATAAATATAAGCGGTAGATATTTCCCGTCAGGATAATCCGAAATTCTTGATCATTCCCTCGCGGTTGCGCCAACCCTCTTTAACCTTGACCCAGCACTGAAGGTTTACCTTTATCTGAAAAAAGTCTTCAAGATCTCGCCTTGCATCCTGACCGATCTTTCTCAGCATCGAACCGCCCTTGCCTATGATTATTCCCTTATGTGATTCTCTTTCACAGAATATAGTTGCTGTGATATCCAGTATAGCTTCTCCGTTTCTGTCTTCACGTTCTCCAAGCTGTTCGATAGTAACAGCAACTCCGTGAGGAACTTCATCATTTAGATTTCTCAGAGCTTTTTCACGGATCATTTCAGCCATTATTACTTTCTCAGGCTGATCTGTGAACTTGTCATCCGGGAAGAAATGAGGACCTTCTGCCGCATTTTTTTCAAGTATATCCATTATTATATCCAGCCCGTCATTTCCGACTACGCTTATGGGAACCACCTCAGCAAAATCATAGAGAGCAGAATACTCGGAAAGCTTCACAATGACATCCTCTTTATTATCAAGTAGATCTATCTTGTTAAGTGCTAGTATAACCTTGCTTTTACCGCCTTTGAAGCTTTCGATCAGGCTTTTTTCGTTGTCGGATATCTTTTTTGTGCAATCACACATAAATATTATCATATCAACGCCTGTGATAGTTTCATTTACAGTATTTACCATGTGCTCGCTGAGCTTGTTCTTTGCTTTGTGCATACCTGGGGTATCCATGAAAACGAATTGTGTTTCACCTTTTGTCAGTACACCCGTTATCTTTGTTCTTGTAGTCTGCGGCTTGTCGCTCACTGCCGCGATCTTTTCACCTACAAGAGCGTTCAGCAGGGAAGATTTACCTGCATTTGCTCTGCCTGCTATGGTAACAAAAATATTCTTTGTCATTTTACTATCCCTTTACTTTCTTGGTCATTATATCCCAGCACAGATAATCACCGTTATCTGTAATAACAGTGTTATATTCTGTTTCTGTGTATCCTCTTTTAAGATAAATCTTTTTCGCCGCAAGTGATGCGTCGAGAATAATTTCAGTGTATTTTCTGCTTATCATATCTTCTGCAAAGTCAAGAAGGGCCTTTCCAAAGCCTTTTCCCTGAAATTCGGGTAGTACGAACAATCTGCCGATATCATTTTCTTTTATTGTCACAGTTCCAACTATATTACCAAGATCGTCAATGCAGATAAATGTTCTGTGCCTGAGGATATCCTCAGCTATTTTTTGATCGCTGTGATATTTAAGAAAATAATCGACTGCTCCCGCAGGATAATACCTTGGATAAATAGTCCTGATCGTATTGCAGGTTATATCCCTTACAGTGCATAGATCTGCAGAAGACGCTTCTTTTATTTCCATAAGTATCCCTTCTGTACCGTCATAAAAAGCAGTGATGTGATTAAGTATCAAATACTTCTGCTTTCCATAAGTTCTTTTGCACGCATGAGTACAGGCAACTCTCTTGCCGCTATAAGCCGTCCTATTTTTGTGCAGCTCCTGTTTTTGTATTCATCAACTGCTTCATCAAAACTTAGTTTCATAGTTGAAAGGTGAAAATCTGATATCTCCTGATCAGTCAGATGATTCGCACCAAAACTTTTCACTTTACAAAGATAATAATTATTTATGTTATGTCTGTGGATAAGATTGTAGTAGTCCCTTACTATACCGATCTTGCAAATAATATCAACTTTTGCGCCAAGTTCTTCACGAAGTTCTCTTAGTACGGCGTCTTCCGGAGATTCGTCATCCTCGATACCGCCGCCTGAAGTTTCAATAAGTACAGCTTTTCCGAAATCATCATCTCTTTGTGCTCTTACAAAGTAGAAGTGACCGTCTTCATCAAAAACTATTGCTCTTGCTATCGGTCTGTCGTGGTCGGTGTATTCATATACCCATTCGTTATCCTGCAGATCCAGTATTAATTCGTTGTTATCAGTCATTGTTTTTTCTCCCGAAAACAGATAAATACCCACCAGAACCACAACGCTACATACATTACAGAAGCCGGGATAAGTGCAGGGGTATCGACAAAACTGCCTAAGATAAAAAGTATTCTTTTTCCGAAGACTATTGCAGCAACTCCTACAGCTGCAAGGCAGAATATAAGTACCGCACCTGCAGCGCAATCCTTAGCTGCTTTTGCATTAGCTGACCGTTCACCTTTACTGGCGAGGTCAACTGTGCTTTCAATGGCTGTGTTTACACATTCAAGTGCCATAACTCCGCCAATAGTCAGAATCAAAGCCAGCTGTTCTCCTCCGCTTATATCACATATTACAGAGAGAACTGCAACAGCGCACGCAGCACCCATATGGAATCTCATATTCCTCTGTGTACGTATACAGTGCACTATACCGCTTGCGGCATAAACGAAGCTTTTGCAGAATTTCTTCAGTTCAGTCTTTATGCTCATGCTCCTCAACAAAGGTCTCATCTCTTGAAATCCCCAGCTGTGCAAGTATAGCTTCTTCTTTTTCTCTCATTATACGCTCCTGAAGGCTGCTTTCTTCATGGTCGTAGCCCAGCAGATGTAGCATGGAGTGTACAGTCAGAAATCCAACCTCACGTTCCAGCGAATGACCGTAGACCTGAGCCTGTCTTGTTGCTGTTTCCAGGCTGATTACGATATCGCCGAGCAGACAGGCACCGGATTCGTAGTTTACATCGTATTCTCCATTCTCACCGAGAGGAAAACTCAAAACATCAGTAGGTCTGTCGATGTCTCTGTGTTCCTTGTTGAGCTCATGTATCTGCTTATCATTTACAAAGGATACAGAGACTTCTGCATCTTTTCCGAATTCCTCATATTCCAGTACAGCGTGACAGCAGCGTCTTACGAGCATCCTTATGCCAACCGGTATCTTAACTTCTGTCTGATTATTGGTGATCATTACCTTGACTTTGTCCATTGTACTTCCCATTCCTTTTTGAATATTTTTCGTATGCCAGGATAATATCCTGTACCAGTTTATGTCTGACTACATCCTTATCGGAGAATCTGTTTATTTTTATATCTTCAACGTCTTTAAGAACGTGCATTGCTTGTATCAGTCCCGATTTTCTGTTATCGGGCAGATCTATCTGCGTTATGTCACCTGTTATTACTATCTTTGAATTGAATCCCAGTCTCGTCAGGAACATCTTCATTTGTTCATTTGTAGTATTCTGAGCTTCATCAAGTATTATAAATGCATTATCGAGCGTTCTTCCTCTCATGTATGCCAGCGGTGCAACTTCGATACATCCGCGCTCCTGCTGCCTTGCAAAGGATTCAGGTCCAAGCATTTCAAAAAGTGCATCATAAAGAGGTCTTAGATAAGGATCAACTTTGTTTTGAAGATCTCCAGGGAGAAAACCCAGCTTCTCTCCAGCCTCTACCGCAGGTCTTGTCAGTATTATCTTTTCGACCTCGTGAGCCTTGAACGCCTTGACAGCCATGGCGACCGCGAGATAGGTCTTTCCGGTACCTGCAGGTCCTATTCCCAGTACTATCGTGTTTTTTCGTATAAAGTCTACATAACGTTTCTGACCCAGAGTTTTGGGCTTTATGACCTTGCCTGTTATTGTAACGCAAATTCCGTCATCACTGAGATTATTCAGTTCATACTGTCTTCCTTCACGCACCAGAGCGAACACATAACGTATACTTTGTTCGTTGAGTTTTTCGCCTTTGTTGATCATGGTTATTAGTCCGTTGATAGCTTCACAGGCATTGAACACTCCCTGCTCGTCACCGGTGATTTTTATATCTTCTCCGCGTCCCAGCACTGCAACGCCGTACTCACGCTGGATCAGGTTTACATTTTCATCGTAACTTCCGAACAGACTGAGCATTGTTTCCATGCTGTCAACGCTGATTAATTTTTCTTCCATTAGATACACTCCGCTCAATTTTACATTCTTGAATCATTATACCACATTCTAAAATGGAATGCAACAAAAAAAATCAAATTTTTAATTAAATGCAACAAAAAATATCAATAATTTTCACTATCTTGCACATTTTCCTTTTTGTGTGTATTTGATTCGTGAATAATATATTTCGGTATAAAGAAATCACTTTCCCTGCACAAGTCGCCGTAGAGTTCATAAGTGACTGTCAGTCTTATCCCGTTGCTGTATTTGCTGCTTTCAGCTTTTCTTCCTTTTATCTCATAATTGTCAAGAAAATTTTGTTCATATCTGAAAGCCGATTTTTCAGCCCTTGATAATGCTTCATCTTCTTCAAGCACCTGACTTCTTATATCATATTCATTCAGTCTTATTTCAGACACACCAACAGGTATCATAAATCCACCTATCTCGGGAAAGTGTCTCATTTCTTTTTCGGCTTCAAAATATCCATCCGGGTTCTTACAGAATAGAGGGATTTTTGCGCTGAGTATCTCAAGATAATGAAGCTTTTTCTTCTTGCCGGTCATTACTTTCTGTTCAGTATCGTACGGTTGTTCAAATACCATAGTTCTTGTGAAGGTGCCGCGTATCTTACCAATACTTCTGACATATCTGGTATTTGAATCTGAAATATCTTCATGTTCAGTATGCTTTCTATCATCAGTTACTATTTTTCCGCTTACAACTATCTCGCCTTTTGTTACACCGCTTCCGAGACATTTCATAAGTTGTCCATCGATGAGTTCTATCTCTTCTATAATACCATCTTCACAAGCAACCAGATGACATGGCATACCTACAGTGATTCCCCTGTCTGATCTTATATTCTCTATAACATCTATTGCTATACCTGATCCTGTACGGCTTATGCCGACCCATGAAATATCATCTATCTGTCGTTTCAGTGATCTTTCTTCAAGCACCAGGTCAATATCAGGAAGATAAGCTCCCGGTTTTACTCCATCAGTATCAAGTACATCCATTACTTTACCATATATAGCAGGATCATCTGTGTCTACGGTTATAGTAAGTATCACGTTTGAATAATATGCCATAAGTAAAGCAGATAGTAAGGTGCCGAATATCAGTCCCGGTCTTGTATATAGAGATTTGTAAAATCTCAGCATACCGTGTATATCAGTTTTACATGGTTTATAACCCTCGAGATGACACATCTTTTCAAAACGAAAACTATGTTCAAAAGAGATCGTTATTTTCAGGCAGCCATTTTCTTCATGTAGATCTGAATATATCATTTTCTCTTTAGTCAACCTATTCAGAAGCCTGGCATAATCTACGTCACGGATCATGTAATCAATGCTTCCCAGAGTCATTATTATCTCTCCTTGTCTTTTGTGATATCAGCCTTATCTGTTCGATAGTTCCGCAGATTTTAACGCTGTTTTCTGAATATGAACTAAGCATAAGATCATTTCCCCATAGTTCCACCTCGAAATTACTTGTCAGTATCCTGACACAGACATCAGTACATTCGCAGATCTGTCGGCAGTTTTCAACTAAAGCGGAAGTATTGTCATTGATCTGTATATATGATCGCAGACATTTTAGTTCGCGGGTCTTTCCTATAAAACTCACAACAGGTGAAATTGCCATGATCAGCCCTCCTCTCATCACCTATATTATATTACACTTGGCTTTTGCATATACTTGATTCGGAGGTAATGATCTATGAAACGAACAAACATTGTAAATTTGAAAGACACTTCACTTTGTATGACTCTTATAATGCTATCAGCTGGTATGGCATTTTTCCCAGCTGAAGTTTCAGATGCTGTCAGAGAAACCGTATCGAACTGTCTGAACATTCTCATACCGTCGTTGTTTTCTTTTATGGCAGTTGGATCAATGCTTTCTAAAAGCGGAAGTGCTGCTTTGATAGCTAAACCTCTGAAACCTGTATATCACTGCATCTTTCGTATGCCTGAAAATATTTTCACTGTTTTTCTTATAAGTATGATCGCAGGTTACCCTGTTGGAATAAAGATGATATCCGATATGCTTGAACGAGGAGATATAGATCCTGAGACGGCAGAAAAATCCGCCTGCTTCTGTTACTGCGGAGGTCCCGCTTTTTTTAGCGGTGCGATCGGGCTTACTGCGTTTGGAAACAAGAAGGTAGGTGTGCTGATCTTTTTATCTGTACTTATCACTAATATAATGCTTGCTTTGGTAGTGTGCAGAACTTCTGAATTGCACGAAACGCATCTTAGCAGTAAATGTTGTAAAGGCAATATACTTGTCGATGGTGTGCAGTCGTCAGGACGGTCTATGGCTTTGATCTGCATTACCGTGATCTTCTTTTCTGCAGTTATGTCAGTTCTTGATGCAAGCGGTGTTATCGGCATTATAAGGCGAATTTTCAGCCTTTCTGATAATGAGATCGTCATTGTTTCATCTTTTATTGAGATAACTTCGCTTTCTGAACTTTCGGGAGTGCCGTACAAACTTCTTCCGTGGATATGTGCATCTTGTTCTTTTGGTGGTCTATGCATAATCATTCAACTTTATGCATTAAAGTCAGATAAACTATCGTTGTTCAGATTCATTGAACTCAGACCTTTTGCAGCAGTTCTATCTGCACTGTTATGTAAAATATTACAACCTTTATTCATTAACGAAGCTGTTCCTGCGTTGGCAATGAATAAATCTTTGTTTAAGGTGAACAATTTTGCTGCTTCTATATGTCTAATATTAATGATTTTTCTACTGAATTATAAAAAAGGACTGGTATTTTCAGAATGAGTGTGATATAATTAATATAAATCAGAACTCTAAATTTTATCTTTTTCGCAAAGGAGTTGCTCGCATCATGGCAAAGAAGAGTTTTTTCGGTAATAAAATAACACCGTCATGTTCATACTGTAAATTTGGCAACCGTTCCAAGGAAGGCAATAAGGTCCTGTGTGAGAAACAGGGTCTTGTAGATGCTGATTATGCCTGTAAAAAGTGGGATTATGATCCTATCAAGCGCGTTCCCAAAAAACAGCTGAATATACCTAATCAGGAAGACGATATAATATGATATTACAGGCGGGAGTTATCCCGCCTTTTTTATGATTTTTATACTCATTATCTGTCAATACTTTTATAGCAGATCACATATCGGGGTGAAGTAATGTTTAAACTGCTAAAGCTTATTGCTGTCGGATCATTCGGTGCTATGTGCTATGGAATTATTGAACTTGTAAACAGAGGTTTTTCTCATATATCAATGGGGTTACTGGGTGCAATTTCCATGCTGGTGATCCATGAACTCAATGGGGAGCGCAGGGCAGACCGTTTGAAGCTTATATATGTAGTACTCATATCTACATTATTTATAACTTCAGGTGAACTGCTGGCAGGGGAGATCCTTAACAGATATCTCGGTATGAAAATATGGAATTACAAGCACTTGCCTTTAAATTTCGATGGTCAGATCTGTATTCGCTATTCTGCGGCATGGGGATTGCTTTCCCTTTTTGGGATCGCTGCTGATGAATTTTTTAGGAAGTACATCTTTCAAGAGTAGTTATTTATCTCTGCATTGTACTTCTTAATTTTTGATATCTCAACAAAGTTCTAACACACCTTTCTTTGACATAGTATTTATCAAAAGGGGTGTGGACAATGTTTGGAAATGACAGGGAAAGGGCTGTGCAGTTCGGCGAATACATGGTCAGTCAAAAATCAACAGTAAGAGCGACAGCAGCAGCGTTCGGAGTGTCAAAATCCACAGTACATAAAGATCTGACAGAGAATCTTCCGAAGATTTCAGCGGTTCTTTACAGTGAGGTAAGAAAGATCCTTGAGGAAAACAAAGAACAGCGCCATATCAGAGGCGGTCTTGCAACTAAACACAAATATGAGAATATTAACAATCGTCCTGGGATTTGAGTTGTACTCTGCTATTTGAGTACATTGAGCTGTTTACAAAACTAATGTTATAATTAATAATCGACCTGGATCAGGTTTATGATCATTTTTTTGAGGTGTAACTATGTCTTTGATATACAGCTTTATGATACTTGCCTTGCTTTTTGCTTCGGGCAGTATGTTTGGATGGCTGCTTGAATTATTCTACCGCCGCTTCAAGCCTGCGAATAAAGATAGGATTTGGATCAATCCGGGCTTTCTTAACGGACCATGTCTTCCTCTTTATGGATTCGGTCTGACGGCACTTTACCTTATGGCATTACTTGAACGATTTATTCCAATAGATGATCCGGCTGCAAGAAAAGCTGTTTTGTTTGTTGTCATGGCTGCTGCTATGACCATTATCGAGTTGATAGCAGGAGAACTGTTCATAGTAAGGCGGCATATTAAATTATGGGATTATTCTGAACTTCGATTTAATTATAAAGGTATAATATGTCCGAGGTTCTCATTTTACTGGGCTATACTTGGTGCAGGATATTATTTTTTTATTCATCCCAGGATACTGTCAGGCCTTGAATGGTTTTCACATAATCTGCTTTTTTCATTTGTAATTGGTTTTTTCTATGGTATTCTAACTATTGATCTTGTTCGATCATTCAGTCTTACAGCAAAGATCAAAGCTTTTGCGGCTGAGAATCGTATGATAATCAGGTATGACGAGCTGAAAAAACATATTCGCTACGAGGCAAAGAAACGTTGTGAAAAATATCGTTTTCTCAATTCTATGCATTCAGAACGTCAGCTTATCGAAGAACTTCGTACTTATATGGAAAAACAGATCGAACAGGCTAAAAACGGAAAACTTAGTGATATGATAGCTTTCATTAAAAAAGAACTGTGACTTAGTTAATAATCGGATACTTCTTTCTTCCGGGCATCTTTCAGGATATGGCAAGATGTTCGGAAGTATTTTTTCAAAAAGTATTGATTTTTTGTTTATAATGCTGTATAATTATTAAAATGACATATTATCTTTACGGAGGTGAAAAATATGGAAAGACCCATTGAGATCGCTTTGATTACTGCAGGCATTGATGAAGAATACCAGTGTGGTATTATAGATGGTGTTACTTCTTTTGCCAAAGAAAAAGAGCTGAATATCTCCTGTTTTTCCTGTTTCTGCGGTGTTGTTTCTGGACGAGGTTTTGATATAGGTGAAACTAACATTTACAGCCTGATAAACTATAATATGTTTGATGGTGTTATACTTATGATAAATACTATTCAGGATATTGAGATCAAACAGAAAATGGTATCTGTGATAAAATCTTCCAATCTGCCTGTGGTCGTATTTGATTGCGACGAGCATCCTCAGTTTATGAATGTCACTATAGATAATAAGAAGGTAATGTCGGAACTTGTCAGACATATTATTGAAGTTCACGGTGCAAATGATATAGCATTTCTTTCCGGGCCAAGGAGTAACCCTGAAGCGTTAGCAAGATATGAATCCTTCTGCGAGGTAATGGCTGATGCGGGCAAAACTGTAGACAAAGACAGGGTCATGTTCGGCGAATTCCGTCCCACTGATGGAAAGATCATGGCAGAAAAGCTAATAAAATGCAAAAGAAAGCTTCCTGATGCGCTAGTGTGTGCTAATGACGCTACTGCGCTTTCAGCCTTAAAAGAATTTGAAGATAGCGGATACCGTGTTCCTGATGATATAATAATCACGGGTTTTGATAATATTTATAATGCACGTCATTGTTATCCTGCACTTACTACGATAGACAGACCCCTCAGCGAGGCAGGATATACTGCTTGTGAGATACTTGTTAATGCGATAGAAGGGAAGTCATGGGAAAAAGTCAGGAACCTTGAAGCTAAGCTTGTTATATCAGAAAGCTGTGGCTGTGTTTCAAAACAGCTTTCTGATATTGATGTTTTCAGAAAGAATACTTATAATATCATAGATTATAACAGATCCAAGGTTCGTTTACTTAACAGTATGATATCAGAGACTGCTGAAGCTGAAACACTAGAAGAATGCATGAGGATAATCGGAGATAATATCAGTAGTATTGATTGTGACAGATTCTGTATATGTCTTTGTGATGATTGGATCAGTTCATATTCCGTAAAGCTTGAAGATTCGTTTATACATGGTTATACACCTAAGATGTCTGCACCGCTGATATGGAATAAAGGCGAGATATCTGAGGTCAAATGCTTCAGAAGTTCTAATATGGCACCAAGGCATTTTAAGACGGGTGGAAATATCAGTTATTACCTTCCGCTCCATTTCCGCGAGAGATGCCTGGGATATGCCATAATTTCAAACGGTAGTTTCCCAACTAAAAGTCTGGTATGTCATTCGCTGATGATGAGTATCAGTCATAGCCTTGAGAATATCCGCAAGTTGATAAATCTCAATTGTGTCATAGAAGAACTTGATAAACTGTATGTGATAGATCCTCTTTGTAATATTTACAACAGGAACGGCTTTATACGTGCGGCAGATCCATTTTTTAACGAATGCAGGATGCTTGGTCAGAAAATGCTGATAAGCTTTGTTGACATGGATAGGCTCAAATACATTAATGACAATTTTGGACACAGTGAGGGTGATTTTGCTTTACGGACATTGTCTTCTATCATAAGTGAATGCTGTGATGAAAGTATGATCTGTGCAAGATTTGGCGGTGATGAATTTATCATTATCGGTGTGGATGCTGAAGAAGAAGATATTGATAGGGTTGAATCCTCCATACGTAAACGTATAGAGCAAACAAATAAAACTATCGATAAACCTTATACTGTTGAATGCAGTATAGGCTCACTTGTAACAAGGGTCGCAGATGATATGACTCTTTTCAAAATGATCACTAAAGCTGATGAAGTTATGTACAAACAAAAAAAGCGCAAGAATTACTCGCGCTATCTCAGAAGATAATAATAAGACCCGAAGAACATAATGCTTTTCGGGTCTTTAAATGTTATTTGTTTTTGTGAAAGCCAACTATCTTTACAACTGCAAGTGGTTTACCTGCTCCATCATTTACCTTAACAATGTAGGTGCAAACAGATCTGCCATCCTTTACAAGCTCTGTTTCTGCATAGATCTTTTCTGTAGAAGGAACTCCAATAAATGAAATATCCGAGTTCAGTGAAACTGTACCTGGTTCATGCCAGTTAGAAGCTACTGCAAAAGCAAAATCAGCAATTGTAAAATAAACACCGCCCATTATTCCTCCGACAGCATTCTTATGACGCTCTGTCAGCATAAGGCTTACTTTTGCATATCTGTCAGCAACTTCCTCTATATATGCACCTGTATCAGAGGCATAAAGATCATGGCTGAAATATTCTCTTATATCATCTATATTTTTCATGGTCAGTTCCATTTCTCTATAAGATAGCTTGCTATATACTCCAGCCCTCCGGCATTGAGGTTCGGATCTTCCAAGCTGAATCTTGTTTCTATTCCGTTAGCTTCGGCACAAAGACCGAAATGGCATAAAGCGATTCCCATATCGATCTTCTGCATATCCCATCCTGTCTTATCGATATAACCTTTGTCATGTCTGAGATAAAAATGAGCGCCACTTTCATTTATAATAACTCTCCAGGGCTGTCTGTTTACAGCTGAGGGTGCAAGCCTTACTGCTTCCAGTATCTCGGTGAGTTCGGGATATCTGCCTTCACTGAGTGGTGTGCCGGCACTTCCGTCAAAAAAGAGCTCCTCAAAATTTTTACGACTGTCAGCTTTGATGCCTTTGCGCATCATTATCTCTCTGAGTGAGCGTTTATCCGCAGGGGTACCTATAGGAGTAACGCAGGGCATTACCTCTCCGTCTGCAATCTCCATAGCATCCTCAAATGCTTTTCTGTCCATAGTGCCGCCTATCCATGTGGTACCCAGCCCCAGCGATTGGATGTAGAGCACAAGCTGTTCAAAATAGTAACCGAAAGCTTCCTCTGCATGAACAGCACGCTTCATCTTTCCGCCGATATAAGTGTCAGTACCAACAATAACAGGGCTTGACAGACCATGTACACCATTATCCAGAATACGTATCTCTATATCCTGTTCGTACGGGGTTTTTATACTATGTGCGTAACTGAGTATATCTTCTCGCACTGAAGGTGTTATCTCACTGCCGTCAAAGGTCCTGACGCTTTTACGCTCATTTATCAATCCGAATACATTGTTCATTTGTTATTCTCCTCATCTGCAAATGCCTCAAACCAGCCTTTTATTATTTTGCCTGATGTTTTTATATCTTCATCCGTCCAGCCTGAAAGCTTTGTACAATTTTGGGTAAAAACGCCGCAGGTATCTCCACTGTTTGAAAGGCACCAGCTTATGCAGCTCAGCCCGAGTCTGTCTATTACCTCATACCATGCATTTGCTTCATCTATATCGATATCGCCCTTACCGCTAGCTTCGCACAGATTGAATTCATTGATAAAAACCGGAAGTCCGGCTTCAATACATCGTTCCAGTCTGCTGCGCAGTGTACCCTTGTGTGTAGCAGCATAGAAATGCAGAGAGTACATAACATTGTCCCATTTCAGTGGCTTTTCAAGCGCACAGTGTATGTCCTGCGACCATGTTGATGTTCCTATGACAACAAGTGCATCGGGGGAGTTACTGCGGATTATCGGGATTATCCTGTCTGCATATTCTGTTATTTTATCCCATGTGCCGCTGCAGTTAGGTTCGTTACATATCTCGTATATAACGTTTGTTTTATTGGCGAACCTATTTGACATATCACTGAAAAACTCTTCAGCTTCATCAATATATTTCATCGGATCCTGATCACACAGAACGTGCCAGTCTACTATTACATACATATCCAGTTTTTCTGCAATAACAACGCCTTTCTCGATCAGCTCTTTCAGATGCTGTTTGTTGCCGTCCTTGCAGTACCCTCTGAATTCGTCTGTGTACATAGCTATCCTTATACAGTTTGTACGCCAATCTTTCTTTAGGGCAGTGAATGATTCTTCACAAATATATTCCGGATACCAGGCTATACCGTGAGTTGATAACCCGAAAAGTCTTACTGGTTTCTCACCGGCTGTCAGTTTTCCATTTATTACTTTAAGTTTATCCAACATAGTATCAGCTCCTTTTGAGTGCCTAATGCTACATTATCCTATATATTTCCATTTTAATTATAAAGTAATAATATGGATTTTTTCTACAAAAAATATAAATTTAATATGACCTTGGACAGTTGCTTATTATTTTCTTTTATGGTATAATCGTATAACAGATATTAATTGACATTCAGATAAAAAACGGGAGGGATGAGGTAATGTCTTCAAGCAAAGAATACCTGAATTATGTTCTGGAACAGCTTTCAGAAACTAATGATATATCATTTCGTTCAATGATGGGGGAGTTCATAATATACTGCAGGGGCAGAGTAGTCGGAGGGATATATGATGACCGATTTCTCATAAAGCCAACTTCTTCTGCGGAAAATCTTCTTGCAGACGCTTTAAAAGAAATCCCCTATGATGGAGCTAAGGAAATGTTACTTGTTGATATCATGGATGATAAGGATCGTCTTAAAGTACTGATTGAAGCCGTTGCCGAAGACCTCTCTCATACTAAAACAAAGGTCAAAAAGTGATAATAAAGATCATTGATTCAGAATTGGACCCAGCAAATCAATTATAAAATAGTCAAATTTCCTATTGACGAAAACACCAAACTATGTTATAATTAACTATAAAGGATTGTATAATTTCTCAAATTTGATTATCTGATCAATTTATATAAATATCAGTAAAAGGAAGGGATAAATGCTATGAAAAAAGTACTTTTTGCAGCTTCGGAAGTAGTTCCTTTTATCAAGACAGGCGGCTTGGCAGATGTCGTTGGTTCTTTGCCAAAGTGCTTTGATAAACAGTACTATGATGTTCGCGTTATACTGCCTAAATATGCCTGCATGGCACAGAAGTGGAAGGATAAGCTGGAGTACATAACTAACTTTTATATGGATTTTGCAGGACAGAGCAGATATGTTGGCCTGTTGAAGATGGTCTATGACGGTGTTACTTTCTATTTCATAGATAACGAATATTATTTCAGCGGTGAAAAGCCCTATGGTGACTGGCACTGGGATATTGAGAAATTCATGTATTTTGACAGAGCTGTGCTTTCAGCACTGCCCGTGCTTGATTTCAGACCTGATGTGATCCATTGTCATGACTGGCAGACAGGTCTTATACCTGTATATCTACACGATTCTTTCTGGGGCGGTGAATTCTTCCGCGGAATAAAGACAGTTATGACTATACACAACCTCAAATTCCAGGGTAACGATAACGCAGCCAGATTTATGGCACTTTCAGGTCTGTCATCATATTATATGACTTATGATAAGCTCCTGAAGGATGTTGATGGCAATATGCTCAAGGGCGGTCTTGTATATGCTGATTCTATAACCACTGTATCTGATTCCTATGCTGAGGAGATCAAGACTCAGTTTTATGGTGAGGGTCTTGACGGTCTTATGAGAGCCAGGAAAAATGACCTGCGCGGTATAGTTAATGGTATCGACTATGCAGAATATGATCCTGCAACGGATAAGATGATAACCTGCAATTATGATATCAATAATGTCTATGACAAGAAAATCGAAAATAAGCGTGCTTTACAGACTGAGCTTGGACTTGCCCGTGATGATAATAAGTTCATGATAGGTATTGTCAGCAGACTTACCGATCAGAAAGGCTTTGATCTTATCGCATACATGATGGATAAACTGTGTCAGCAGGATATCCAGATAGTTGTACTCGGAACAGGTGATGAGAAATATGAGGAGATGTTCAGATATTTTGCGTGGAAGTATCCTGACAAGGTATCTGCTAACCTCTATTACAGTGAGGCTATGAGCCACAAGATTTACGCTGCCTGTGACGCTTTCCTCATGCCGTCACTTTTTGAACCATGCGGTCTATCACAGCTTATGTCTCTGAGATACGGCACTCTGCCTATCGTTCGTGAAACAGGCGGTCTTCGCGATACCGTTCAGCCTTATAATCAGTTTGACAAAACCGGTACAGGTTTCAGTTTTTCAAATTATAATGCACATGAAATGTTTAATACTGTTATGTTTGCACATTACATTTATGTTGACAGACGTGATGAATGGAACAGCATAATACATCAGGCTATGTCAAAAGATTTCTCGTGGCAGGCTTCTGCAAGAAAATATCAGGATATGTATGACTGGCTGACAGGTATTTGATAAACTAAATCGGGTTGTTGCATTTAGAAAATCTTCGGAAGAATAAGCTTCGTTTCCTTCGCTTTGTGGTTTTATATTTACGCAATAAAAAAGAAGAGCTATCGCAAATGCTTTTTCATTACTTTCATGCCATCCTCCTTAATAATTGTATTTCTTACAGGTTTCTAAGGCTTTCTCTTTTGCCGTTTTAACATAGTTAAGCACTTCATTTTGTTTTAAGATTTTTCTTGCAAAAGGAAAATCAAAGCCTTCATTCTTCTCATAGTATTCAAGAAAACTATCTATTAAATCAATTAACTCATGATCTGAGGATGGAACTGATTTGAAAATTGAATTCCAGTCATCTAATACTGCTGGATCAACAGGAGTTCCATCGGTAAGCATATCAGGATCCATGGTACCAAGCAAAAGACCCAAATCATCATTTTTCATCATTAATTCACGGCTTGAAAAGAAGCAATAATTCAAAACATAAAAGCATATTAAAAAATAATACATAAAAACACCTTCACTTTCTTGGCGGTTGTAATACGTGTTTGGTTTGATCACATTTTTCTTTGCACCATTCCTGCAGGCGTACTTCCTGCTTTATTGTTGTGATGCTTGTCTTTTTTGACTGCATACATTTACCCTCTGTCTAATAAACTCCAATGAACTACGTGGATCAATTTGGAATGTCCAATTTACTTCATGGTGTTCCTTGGAGTTTATTATACTTTATTAGACTTAGGTGGGGTAGGTACTGGGGGTTATACGCTTACGAATAAAGTCCAAATAAGGTCCGAAGGTTCTATACTGTTCTACAAAAAAGTTATGACAAAACCTCCCATGGCTATACATAGGAGGTCTTTTGTCATTGTTTTAACAGTACAGTTTGCTTTCCTCCGCAGGGGATAAAACAATCAATCGTAACTCTTATCAAGCTGCTCATTCAATTCCTGTTCAGTCAACACACCGTATTTAAGCCAAGCTTCAATGAGTTCGGGATAGGCAACTCCTTTTTTTATCCTTCTTATAGCATGCTCTTTAGTTATCTTGGCATCGTATATGTATTCTGTTAAGGGAACAAACCTGAGATTAGTCAGTTTGCTTTTTATAAGTACGTTCTTAACTTTTTCTGAAATAATAGGAATATTGTACAAACTGTCAAACGCAAACAAGTCACTGCCATCGTATGCATCAGGAGCAAAAGAAACGCCAGTTGCAATAAGTCCAATACTATCCATTTTGTATTTGCATTTTTTGCAATAAGGAAAAGGTTCACCATTCATATCACATATAGGTCCACATCTGCCCGTAACCGTTAAGCGATAATACTTCTCCTTTATCGGGTCACCTACTGTTGTTACAGTGCCGTAGCGTGGAGCTGTCTCACTTACTTCAAAACCCGTATATCCATTTTCCCTAAGAATATTCAAAAATTTTTCAGATATAACGGGCATACCGATATAGGTATAATAATCATAAAGCTTTCCCATTATCTTGAATTTAAATATGCCTTTGTATCTTATGTGTATAGCACCGCAGTTATCGCAGATTTCTCTGTCATAATCGTTAGCACAATCTATCGCCTGATTTCTTGAATTATGATTGTCACACAAAAAATAATACATAAGTTAACCTCCTGCTTTTACTGCTCTGTATTCGGTTATTTTAAATTCTTTCGCCATATCATCAAGAAATACTTCAATAATCATTTCTTTGGTAGCATTTGGATAATTTTTTCTATACTCATCCCATACAGCATCCCAGGTTTTACCTGCGTAGCTTGAGTTGATCGTTGCAACATCTTCATAATTCCAATAAAAAAGCCAGGATCTGTTTTCGCTTTAGCAACTCATATTGCTGCAGGCGACAAACAGTCTTGACTCTGATATCATTATAAATCATAGTAACAATATTGTTAAGTCAATTGATGCAATAAAGATAATGAAAATAATAAAAGCCAATGCACATCCGGTGT
>ODAI011981673.1_pt1 | contig 59458 bp, 50 predicted proteins | sample 1539321 | NCBI WGS metagenome assembly ODAI01 (sample SAMN02144231, study PRJEB22623) | gut metagenome | biome: sheep rumen | host: Ovis aries | place: New Zealand | reverse complement strand
CACAAGGGCGGAAGCCTCCGGCTTGTCCTTATCCGATGTGAAGATTTTCGCGTTTTTGATGATCTTGTCTGCTTTCATTGTTTCTCCTTTCGTTTCGCATGCACTGAACAAATTGCAATAATAATATGATAATTATTGCCGCTTTTTCTGCTGCCTTCAAGAGGGGTTTCCAGAATGTCAAATATATGCCCTCCATGCTTTCTGCTTGCCGCCGCCCTCGATACGTAACCCCCTATCCGCATACTCGAATCCGGTCAGCAGACCCTCTTTGATGACCCGTTCCCAAGGCGCTCTGCCCAGGACATCATCAGATCCTCACGCCTTCCGAAAATATCCTTCTGCATGCCGATGGCATCGTCGAATACCATCGTCTGACGGTCGTCTCCCGAGAACTTCTTCCACTGATATTTGTCGGTAGAGGGGTTGCCCGTCCTGGCGAAGTTTGTCCACATCTCCTTAGCGACATGGCGGAACTCGCACTCGTCGGTCCCAACGTTCTCTCCGCTCCCCATCGGATCCTCCAAGCAAGTATCGAACAGATACGTTATTTCGGCTGCGTGTATCGCGCCAAGATAGGGGGTTATCACAGGCTTCCTGACGAAGTACATATAGGTATTGCCGCCGGCGGCAGAGTGCCTGATGGCCATGTCGGTGTTGCCTGCGCGGAAGTTTAAGTCGTTGCAGTATTGCTCAAGCCTGCTGCCCTCGCTTTCGTTTGCAAGGGTTTTCATGAACTCGTCGTACATAGCTTTCTCCTGCTCATTGAGCAGTGCACGGTCCCTCTTCGCGATCCACCTCAGCGTGTCGAGGAAGCCTTCTTCTCCGCCCTCAGATGGAACAAAGTACCTGATCTCGTCCAGGTTTGAGCCGATCATCATATCGATCCCGGCTCTCTTTTCGTCTCCCCACATATCGTACATGTCCATTCGATCCTCCGGCAGCGTGACGCCGTCGAGGAGAGGGAAGTTGGCAGTTCCAAGAAGGCAGTTCTTGTCAATGAGAGCTGCTTTCATATAAGCGTCTACAAGCTCCTCGGTGGTGAGCGCCATCAGCTCGTCCATGTTCTGGCAGCCCGTCACGGACAGGAAGTTCTGCGTTACGTGGATACCGTGCTCCATCGTGTCGCAGTAGGCGATGTTTGCGCTCTGGGCTATGATCCTCTTAAAGAGCCCCTCGCTTCCGTCGATGAGCGGGAGGAAGGTGACGCTTGCCGAGCCTGCTGACTCGCCGAAGATCGTCACGTTGTCAGGATCGCCGCCGAACCCTGCGATGTTTTTCTGCACCCACCTGAGGGCCTCAAGCTGGTCGAGAAGGCCTAAGTTGCCTGCCTCCTTGAAGTTCTCTCCGCCCGGAACCCGCTCGAAGTTCATGAATCCCAGGAAGCCGAGCCGGTAGTCGATGGACACAAACAGGATATCGGGGCACTGCCTGGCGATGCCCGTAAGGTCGTAGAGGGGCGATGCCTGGGATTCGGCGCAGAACCCGCCGCCGTGGATCCACACCATGACCGGCTTCTTTGTGTCAGTGCAGCCGGTATTGCAATATATGTTCAGCACGAGGCAGTCCTCGCCGAACTCCGCCGTTCCCATCGAGTCGTTTACGGGCCCGATCGGAACGTGGCCGGGCTTTGTCGCGTCGTACACACCGTTATCGTCCGCGGCGGGAAGTGCCTTCTTCCAACGAAGCTTTCCCACAGGCTGAGTTGCGTAGGGGATACCCTTCCAGATGATCAGCCCGTCGGTCTCCTTGCCGACAAAGGTACCGTTGCTGCATTTGATTTTAGTTTCCATATCGCTTCTTCCTTTCTTTCTCTTTTTTGTTTCTGAATATTCTTAATATAGTATATACTAATGAGATCACTCGTGGCGCATTTTTTTCAATTTTTCCTGAGCCCGGAGACGGGCTTTCTTATGATCAGCATATATTCCACACAGCCCTGTGGTATTAAACGATTGCCCTGTGGCCGGCGGAATCCGCTTGACTTTTCGCCTGCTCTAAAGTATGATGAAAGAAAAGACGGAGGTTTCTACAGACCATGGCAAGGACCGGAAGACCTAAACTTGAAGACCCGCATAACTATAAGCTGACAGTAAGGTTCTCAAGCGAACAGAAGAAGCGGCTTGAGGCCTATGCGGAGAAGTTCTCCATGTCGAAGGCGCAGGTGCTCATGAAGGGTTTTGATGAGCTCATAGAAAGGGATGAGGGTGCTGACCGGGGTAAACGTATGAGAAAGGAGAGGAATAGCAATGGGATTTAATGAAAAACTTACCAGAACAGATATGCTCAGATGCGTTCTCTGCACCAACGCTGCCTGTGAGAAGGCCTGCCCTTCCGCAAAAAGCCTGCACCCTGCTGATCTGCTGCGCAGCATATGGTTTGAAGCTTCAGAAGCCGCGGCATCGGCCCTGCCGGAAGAAAACCCCTGTGAGGGATGCGAGGCACCCTGCGAGAAGGCCTGTGTACGTCCCGGCGAGGTAGCCGTGCGTGAGCTGATCATGGGCCTTTACAACGAGGTAAAGCCCGGGCTTGATATGGCTGCTCCCTCTGATGAGGGTAGGCTTGCCACGGACTTCTGCGGAATACCGCTTAAGAATCCGTTCCTGCTTTCCTCCTCTGTGGTTGCCAGCACCTATGACATGTGTGCCCGTGCCTTTGAAAGAGGCTGGGCCGGCGCGGCATTCAAGACCGTTTCCACACTGGACATACATGAGGCCAGCCCCCGGTTTTCCGCTGTTTCGGGGGATACCGGGTCTATAATCGGCTTTAAGAATATTGAACAGCTTTCCGATCACAGCGTTAAGGAGAACATGGAGATCTTCCGCAGACTGAAGCGTGATTATCCTGACAGGCTGATACTTGCTTCCATTATGGGACAGAACGAAGAGGAGTGGGAGGAGCTTGCGGGGATATGCGAGGAGAACGGGGCCGATGCGGTGGAGCTTAATTTCTCATGTCCCAATATGGTCGAGGACAGTCTCGGCGCGGCCATCGGAGAGGTGCCTGAGTATGTGGAATGCTTTACCGCGGCGGCTAAACGGGGCTGCGGTATACCCGTACTTGCAAAGCTGACACCGAATGTAGGCCATATGAGTCCGGCGGCTGAGGCCGCAATGCGCGGCGGTGCGGACGGCATTTCCGCCATCAATACCATCAGGAGCATTGTGGGGATAAACCCTCATACCTATGTGTCCTCACCCGCGGTAAAGGGACAGTCAGCCGTAGGAGGCTACAGCGGAAAGGCGGTAAAGCCCATTGCCCTCCGTTTCATTGCCGAGCTTGGAAAGAATGAAAGGCTTGCGGGAATGCATATAAGCGGCATGGGCGGCATAGAAACCTGGCTGGACGCGCTGGAGTTTTTGCTGCTCGGCGCGGGCAGCGTTCAGGTCACCACGGCTGTGATGCAGTATGGCTACAGGATCATAGACGATCTTAAGGCGGGGCTTAACTATTACCTGGCTGAGAAGGGCTTTAAGAGCGTAAATGAGGTTAAGGGCCTTGCGCTTTCTTCTGTCAGCGATTCGACGGACGTGCTGGAACGGGATTCGATAATCTATCCCAAATTCAGCCTTAATAAATGTACCGGCTGCGGGCGCTGCGAGACATCATGCTCGGACGGGGGCCATCAGGCCATCAGGCTTTCCGGGGATAACAGGCCCGGCCTTGATCCAACAAAGTGCGTGGGCTGTCATCTGTGTGTACTCGTATGCCCGGAACAGGCGATAACACCGGGACGCAAGCGCATTACGCCGGGGAATAAATGAAATGCCCGCGGCATCGGATCCGCAGGAAAAACAGAGGGAATCAGAGATCAACAGGTAAGATGGTATTCAGGCATAAAGGAATGATAATAATGGTAAATGCCGGCGGAAGGGTTTTATGCAAGGTCATGGAGAAAACAGAGGAAGGCTATCTTCTGCGCTATACCTCTGTTCCGCCTGGCTATGATTCCTGGATCAGAGAAAGGAGGCTTAACATATGAGTGCTTCCGGACTCACACTGAAGGTACTTGGGACAAGAGGCTCTATGGCTGTTCACGGAAGAATGTACTCCGTATTTGGCGGAGCCACCTCCTGTTATCTGGTGCGGGCAGGGGAGGATACGGTGATCCTGGATGCGGGGAGCGGGCTTCTGAATGCGCCGGTTGATACCCCGAGGCCTCCGGTGATCCTTATAAGCCACCTGCATCTTGATCATCTGCTGGGGCTTGGAATGTATCCGAGGCTCTCAAAAAAGGGGGCGGAAACGGAAATCTACGTGCCCGCGGCGGACAGCCGTGAAGCAAGTGAGAGTCTTAACAGTCTGTATTCCCCGCCGCTCTGGCCGGTCCGCCTGGATCAGTATGCGGGAACTGTCAGGATAAAGCCCCTGATGTTTCCGATAATGGTAGGAGAGATCCGGGTCGATGGAGTTATGGGCTGCCACCCGGGGGGCTGCGCTGTCATGAGGCTCAGCTATGGAGGCAGGTCGATAGTATATCTGACTGATTACGAGCATGAGGAGGCTTCCTTTGATAAAATGACTGATTTTGCGAGGGGAGCGGATCTTATACTCTATGACGGGCAGTATACAGAAGAGGAATATGAACAGAAAAAGGGCTTTGGCCATTCCACACCGGAGAAGGGCCTGGAGCTTCTTGAGCGTTCGGAGGCCGGACGGCTTCTGATAGTACATCATGATCCCCAGAACGGCGACGAGGAGCTTTTAAAGAGAGAGCAGCTGCTCAACAGGAAGGATGTCTCCTATGCAAGGCAGGGCGAGGAGATATACATATAGCGGCTTAAGCTGATGACATTGGTTCAAGGAGGTAATTAAATGTTAAAACCGGATCATATAACCATTAATGTGACAGATCTTGAGAAAAGCCTTGATTTCTACGGCCGGATACTGGGCCTGAAGCAGCTGGAGACTGTGGATATGGGCGATCACAGGCTGTATTATTTTGCAATTACGGATTCCTTAAGGCTGGAGCTTATTACCTATGAGGATGACTTCGGTGAGGCACATCCCCATGAAAAGACCAGAGGGCTGTACAGGCATCTTGCGTTTTCCTGCGACAGTGTGGATGAGCTGTATAAGCGTCTGAAGGAAAACGGGATAGACTGTCCCGAGCCTGAGGATGTAAAAAAGCTTAATTTCCGGAATATCCTTGTAAAGGATCCAAACGGTGTGGAACTGGAATTCATCACCTACTGAAAGGCGTCCGCCTTACTTCGGATCAAAGGCATCCCTGAGCCCGTCTGCCACGAGATTGCAGGCTATCATAAGAGCGATAAGTATGAGCATGCAGGGGAAAAGCCTGTAGGGATACAGGAGGCAGTTGTCAAAGCCCTCCGATATAAGCCTTCCCAGTGAGCAGCTCCTTAAAGAGGATGAATGCGCTGCCTTTCCCCCAGAGTCCTTGCGGCAAGGATGAACTCCTGATCCTTAAGCCTTAAGACCTGGGCCCTTGCTATCAGGCTCATCTCCATCCAGCCGGTAAGCATAAGGGCGATCAGGATCGAGCTGATCCCGGGCTTTAAGATCAGCATCAGGATCGTAACTATAACAAGTGTCGGTATGCTTCCGGCGACATCGACTATCTGCTGCATTATGAAATCCGTCCTGCCGCCGATGAAGCCGGATATCATACCGTAATTCATACCTATTATTCGGGTCCCGAAGCTCTGACTGAGATTCCTGACCTCAAGCAGCACCTTTGCGTTATCAGAAGCCGGCATAGTCTTTGGCCTCCTTTTTCATTTTATCGATCCTTTTCTGAAGGGCCGCAGGCCTTTCCACCTTCGGAGCCCTCTCATCAAGGAGCCAGGTTGCCGCGTAATGGGTATTGGAGACCTTAAACATAGGAGGCTCCTCCTTGAAATCGATCTCAAGGGCGTATGGATTCCTCGGAGCAAAGGCATCACCCTCGGGCTCCTTTGAAAGATAGGGAGGAGTCCCGGGAATGGAATAGAGCTCCTCACCGGAGTCGGTATCCGGTATCGCGGAAAGAAGCTCGTTCTTCATTATTTTTCATAGTCAACGAATTTAATTCCGTTTACTGTAAGCATTCGTGGTCAAAGGCCGTATATAAACCTTCTTCAGGCCTGAGCGCCTGTCAGCCGTTTTTCAAACTCCTCCTGTATGAGGGGCTTTGCAAAGTAAAAGCCCTGAAAAAGCATACAGCCCATGTCAAGAAGTATATCAAACTGCTCCCTTGTTTCAACACCCTCGGTAAGCGGATGGATCCCGAGGTCACGGGACAGCTTTATGATATTTTTTACGATGGTGTTGGCCCTGCTGTTTTCCTTTGACTCTGACAGGAATTTCATATCGATCTTTAAGACATCCACGGGCATGTCCTTTAACATGTTCAGTGATGAATATCCGCTGCCGAAGTCATCCATCTCCACTATAAAGCCGTTTTGCCTGAACTCCTCAAGGATCTTCATTCTGTCGTCCGTATCGCTCATCATGCTGGTCTCGGTGACCTCGATCCTCAGATTTGCGGGATCAAGATCATATTCCCGGATGAGCGCAAGGATATCTGAAAGAACGTCTGTCAGGTAAAAATCCTTCGGGGAGACATTTATCGAAAGAAAGAGGTCGGGATGGCTTTTCCTCCAGCCCGAAAGGATCCTGCAGGCACATCGCCAGATATGCTTGTCCACATCCACTATCATGCCGTTTTCCTCAAAAAGGGGGATAAATTCATTCGGCGGCATGAAGCCGCGATCGGGATGGATCCATCTTGCAAGCGCCTCCGCCCCGACTATCCTGCCGCTTCGGTCAACGATCGGCTGCAGGTACGGAATGAGCTGGTTTTCGGAGATGGCGGCCGAAAGCTCCGAGGAGATCTCCTGATTCCGGCGCACCTTCTCACGGATCGCGCTGTCGTAGAAGGCGATATGCGTTTTATAGTCATTCCGGATGGAATCAAGAGCCAGGCGGGCCCTGTCGAAAAGGATGGAGGCATCCTTATCCTCCGGGCTGATATCACAGAAGCCTATATGAATGACAAGATGATGCTCCGTGCTTCCTTTTTTGATCTTAAAATCCGACAGATCCTTCTCAAGGACCTCGGGAATGAAGAGCTTTTTAGGGATACAGGAGCCAAAGGTATCTCCGGACAGGCGCCCGTAAATACAGGACGCGTCGGAATAGCTCCGTATCCAGTCCGCCACACTTGTGAGCGCATAGTCGCCGAACTCCTTTCCGTATATATCGTTTACGATCTTAAATTCGCTGACATCGATAAGGGCGATGTAGTGCTCGGAAAGCTCATTCCGCTTAAGCCTTCCCGATATCCTCTGGAGCAGGAATTCTCTGGTATAAAGGCCGGTCAGCGCATCATGATTTGCGGCATAAACCTCCCGCTCAAGCATGAGCCTTTCCTCTGTAATATCTCTTACATAAATATAGGAGCCGAGCTTTCTTCCCTTTTCATCATAAAAGCTTCCGTGATCCAGAACATAATACCAGGTCTCATCACCGCTTTTGCGGATAAGCTCATTATTTGACTGCTCGGGAAGCTCATCCTTGCTTCCGAAGAACTCCTCAAGCCTTTTCCCGGCTTTTTCGTATTCCCCGCTCTCAATGCCTGTAAGCTCGATGCCGGGCTCATTGGCCCAGATACAGATCCCGTCGGGCGCGTATAAAAAGATGGCTTCCGTCGTACTCGAAACGATATTGGCAAGCATCCGGTCCAGAAGCCGTAACGGTCTGTAGTAAATGGTGAAATAAAAGATAAGGAGACCAAAAATAACAAAACCCGCCATGGACCGGTCTATGGGGGTACGGGAGAAGATATAAAAGGTCTGCCATATGGCGCCGGCAAGCATGCTGAAGAGTATGACCGCGTACTGCTCCCGGTAGATCCCCGGCATCTTAATACACATGATAAGGAAAATAAACATTATCATGAGAAGGGTCCCGTAGCAGACTATGCGGTGATAGGTCTGTCCCCCAAGGGGTACCATCTGAAAATACGGAAGCCCGTAGACCTCGATCTCCTGCAGGGTAAAGGCATGCCCGAAAAAAGGATTCATGGTTAACTGAATAATGTCAAGGACCAGAAGAGCATAGACCCAGACCGGCGCTTTCCACCCATTTTCCTTTGAGGAGGAATTGGGCTTGCAGTACTCGCTCGTAAAGCCTGTCAGCGCGATCATGATAAGATCCATGCCGATATAGTAGCAGTAGCAGCCGATAAGCGCGGGTATGCGGCGCTGTGCGCCTATGATGATCATGTTCCCGAGCACGGGCGGGATAAGCGAAAGGCAGAGAAGGCTCACAAAACGGCCGATGGGCTTTTCGGAGCGGCGTGCCAGAATGGCACAGAGTGCCAGCAGGGCGATCATAAAAGCAAAAACCAGAACGTAGACAGATCTAATCATATATGTAAAAACTCTCCGGATGATCAAGAAAAAATAATATACAATATTATAACATATGTATCGGGGATATCGGTATAAAATAAATTAAAAGTCAATATTTCCAACGAAAACCGAACCCGCTGAATGACCGCATCAAAACAGTACACTTATCCCTGTATCTGTGCTATACTAAGACAACGGCATAAATATCTGTCGTTTGCTGTATGCGGAGGGCGCCGGCGGAAGAGGGAAGGGATAATGGCTGGTTTTTTAAGAAGGATGAGATCAGGACGGCCCGGTTTACATAATTCGGGAGAGCTGCCTGACAGAGAGGCTCTGAAGGAAAGGCTTTTAAAGTCGTACTCTGTTTATTATAATGTTTCTGTTATGGGAATAAGGGAGCCCTTTTTTGCCGAGGCGGAATTTCATGAGAAGAACGATCATTATTTTCTGGTAAGGTCGGCGAGGCTGTCTGAAAGCGATTCGAACGAATACGTTTATTTTGCACAGACCGGGTGCCTGGGAACGGACGAGCTTTCTGCCATGTGTGAGGAGGCCTTCAGAAGGGGGCTTTTTATGTGCAGGCCTCACAGCGGGCACAGGAATACGGACGTACTGCTTTATGTCCTTGCCGATTCGATCCCGGAGGAGACCGTAAGACAGATAGGCGGCATCCGGATGTACCGAAGCTATAAGCACACCTTCTGGGGGTGGAGCAAGTTCAGGCTGGTTGCTATCGACGTTTCAAAGGGGGAAGCCTTTTATAACCGGGAGGGAAGACTTCTTGAAGCTGTCGTTTGTAACATAATGTATGGTGAACGGAGCTGATCCGTTTGCCGGGGAAACGGTTCTGTCCGTTTCCTGAAATACCATATTTTTTTAGGAGGGTGGGAAAATGAATGCATTACTGATCATTATTGCGGCTATCGCGATCCTTGTTGTCGGTTATATCACCTATGGATCGTGGTTGTGCAAACAGTGGGGGATCGATCCGTCAAAAAAGACCCCGGCCTATGAGAAAGAGGATGGTGTGGATTATGTCGCCGCAAAGCCGGCGGTATTAATGGGACATCACTTTTCCTCAATAGCGGGCGCGGGTCCTATCAACGGTCCTATTCAGGCCTCTGTTTTCGGGTGGGTCCCGGTGTTTTTATGGTGTGTTTTCGGCGGTATCTTCTTCGGCGGACTTCAGGATTTCGGATCGCTTTTTGCCTCCATCAGGCATGACGGGAAGAGCGTGGGAGAGATCATAGGCGATACCATGGGTAAGAGAGCAAAAAGGCTGTTTATTATTTTTGCGCTCCTGGTGCTTATCCTTGTCATCGCTTCCTTCGTAAATGTGGTCGCCGGAACCTTTATGACACTTGCGGACGATCCGTCACGGGGCTTTGTCACTAAGCCTACGGGCAATCAGACGACTGCCATGATCTCGCTTCTGTTTATTGTGATCGCGATCATCTACGGCTATGTGACCAACAGGCTGGGAGTAAAGACTCTGCCGGCCTCGATCGGCGGTATCGCAGCCATCATCGTCATCACAGTGATAGGACTGAATCTCGGCTTTGCCATGAGCCGTACTGCCTGGATCGTTTTTATCGGAGCCTACATCACTATCGCGTCCCTTGTACCGGTGTGGATACTGCTTCAGCCCAGGGATTATCTGTCGAGCTTCCTGCTTTATGCCATGATGGCGCTTGCGGTGATAGGAATACTGATATCGGCCTTTACAAAGTCGGCAACGTTTACCATACCTGCCTTTACAGGGTGGAGCACCAGCGTCGGGACACTTTTCCCCGCGCTGTTTATCACGGTCGCCTGCGGAGCATGCTCGGGCTTTCACAGCCTTATCTCTACCGGCACTACCTCCAAGCAGCTGGATAACGAAAAAAATGCCAAGGCTATCGGCTACGGCTCCATGCTGGTGGAATCGGCACTCGGGATAGTATCGCTTATAGCGGTGGGAATGGTTTACCAGACCTATCTGGACGGAGGCTTCGGATCACCGTCTGCTGCCTTCGGTTCAGGCATCGCTCTTATGTTCGGCGGAGAAGGAACGGGAGCATATGAAACGGTAAGGGCTCTTCTTACCCTTGCTGTTTCGGTATTTGCGCTTACCTCTCTGGATACCGGTACCAGACTTTCCCGTTTCATGTTCTCGGAACTCTTCCTTACGGAGGATGAGAAAAGCTGGCAGGATGCAAAGGGCATAAGGAAGGTTCTGGCCCATCCCCTTGTGGGAACCCTGTTCATGGTTGTCGTAGGCTGCATACTGGGAGGACTTTCACTGTCGCAGATATGGGGTCTTTTCGGCGCCGCCAATCAGCTGCTTGCCGGGATCGCACTGCTTGCCGTATGTACCTGGCTTGGGGATGTGGGAAAGAACAACAGGATGTTTTTCATACCCATGGGCTTTATGCTGATCGCTACCCTTACAAGCCTTGTGATCACCGTATTTAAAAAGCTTTCGATGATCGGCTCGGGAACGGCTCAGTGGGGAGACTGGTTCCAGCTTCTGTTTGCCGCTGCCATGGCTGTCCTTGCGGTCATTCTTGCCATAGAGGGGATACAGACCCTTACCAGGCAGAAGGGCAGGGCAGGAGCAAGGGCCTGATCCTTTGCAGCAATCATTTTCGGGTGATGCCTTAAGGGCGGATCCCGTATACAAAGGGGCGGGGCACATTTCTGTGCCACGCCCCGCTTTATCACAGAGCCGCCGACCTCAGTTATCATTTCCACGTGTCAGCTTATCTACTTCAAGCACATACGCATGGTCGCCGGTCCCCAATCTTGAGCCTGACTCCTTCCGGTAGCTGTCAAGCTGCTCCTTTGTAAGCTTCGGACCCTGTATATATTTTTCGTTTTCCCTGAGTACGGTCCAATACTGAGTCATGTTTACAGTCAGGGCAGGAATGATTTCTTCCTTCTTAAGCCCCAGCATTCCGGATGCGATCTCTTTGTAGAGGTTGAGAATACTCCCCAGTGCGCCGAAATATCTGTTTAAATGCAAGAGCTCCTGATCCTCGGGATCATCCTTGTCAAAATACTGCTTTGCCCCGCTGACGAGCTGGTTTGCATCCTGATCACACCTAAGGGAAAGCCAGAAGTCATCGTCAACAAGCGCCATAGCATCCTCAAGATTCACCTGCGACAGAAGGGTCCCGAAGCGCTTTGCAAGGCTTCCCTTTTTTCCGCATCCACCTGTGTCCTTCTGAGGTAAAGCCCACCGATCTTTTTCATGTCCCGTTCCTTGTTGTCAAAGGAGCCGTCTCCCATATACGGGATCTCCCTGCGTATTTTTTCATCAAGCCCTTCTCTGGTAGGATCCTTATACTCTTCGGCATCAAACTTTTTATCTGAATGGTTGTAATTGCGCAAACGCTTCTCATTCGCTTCCGCGGAGCCCAGATTTTTCAGATCCTCATACCCGTAGACCTTCTGAAAAGAAGCGCCTTGAAAAACAGAAGGTAAGGGCTGCTGCCGTATCGGACAGGCTGAGACTTCTTTTAAGTGGTCCTTCACTGCAGGTCATAAGCCGCTTCATGACCGGAAACGCAAAAAAGGATGCCGACCTTTTATCCAAATATAAAAGAGGCGGGGAAAGCAGGGCATGCTGAACGAATACTACAGGACACACCTGAACAAAGAGATCAGCGGTAAGGCAGGCGACGGCGACCTGGGAGAGCAGAAGCTTCTGTCAGAGCTTATCTGGCAGGCAGAGGGCGCTGCTTTACGATATCAGAAAATCCCTCCGGGCCGGAAAGGCTCTTGCCTGCGCCACAGCTACCCATGCTCTTTCGGTACATGACGTAAAGCTCTACAACGGCCGCTGGTTCATCCTTGTAAAGGACCCGCATAATATCAACAGCTTTGAGTACACAAAGGATCAAAACGGAGCCCTGCGTTCTGACGGAAGCCTTATGGATAAGACCCAGAAGGTGAGGCAAAACAGCCGTGTAAGAAAGCTCGACGGGACGATGTTAAGCGCCGTTTTGGGGACCTCCTGGTGGGAGCTTAATGATTTTTCGGGAAACATCGCCTCGTACGTGGCCTGCCCCTGAGCATGGCTTCAGCTTATGAATGGTATCTCTTCACAGCTCCCTCCCGAATACTCTCCACTGTGTAAGGGCCGGGAAGGGGGAGGGATCAGAGGGATCCTTTTTAAGCGCCCCCAGGCGGACCCATTCCGTCCTGACCGGAGCCTTTGGCCTGAAGACCTGGCATTTTCCCGTCTTTTCAAATTGTATTTCCATGAAGCTTTCGTCGCTGAAGCTTAAGATTCCGCTTACCCAGTGGTTGTCATGCGGAAAATCGGAACGGAGGAAAATATGGATCTCGTCTGCAAGGACCTCTCTTCCGAAAAATATGTCTATATGCGCGTCGGGATCCATTCCGCAGCCCCAGGAGGTATAGGGATAAAAGCCGTGTCCCGGGGTTATGAATAAGCCGTCTATCGTGTTCCTTGCGGCGAAAACGGATTCTCCGCGGGTCTCAACGGTAGCGGTGCAGTGGGGATAAACGCCGGTCTCCTCACGGACGTCAAGCGGATTCTCGCTCAGTAATTTATGCCCGCCTTCTTTTTCTGTATACATGGCGGAAAGCTGGTGGATTATACCGGTGAAGGCCTCCTGCGGGTAGGCCTCCTTTGCCCTTCCGAAGGGGACGGGAAAGCTGAAGCTTCCCTTTTTTAAATATACCGAAGCAGGATACAGAAGCTGATCTGTCTGGATACGCACAAAAGAGTCCTGCTTAGCCGTTACTTTGATGACATCGCCCGGCTCGTAGCTTCCGTACCAGACTATCTCACAATGCCCGCTGTTTTCGTCACGCTCACGGATATTTCCGTCCTTGTCGATGATCTCTATGGAAATCTGTTCTTTTATCATGCCGTCTGCCTCCTTTTTAAACTTTTTAAAGATAAACTTATCGTATATTATGTAAACTATCACATAGACTTGTTCCGGCGCTTCGCTTGACCCGTGAATTGCTGCGCAACTCATGGTTGCGCGCCCAAAACTCACTCGCGAATCAGTTCCGACAAGGTCGGAACATAATTTGCTCGTTATCTTATGGCACCGTAAAAGACCGGTGCTCATAAGATAAATTATACATCCCGGGGTGGTTTTTTCCAGTATATATGCTCTGAAAAAAACTTTTTTAATTTACGCATTGCAATCAGGTGTATTAGGAAATACAATAACGGAAAACAGCTTTGACCTGATTATTATGGAGGACTTATTTTATGGCAGCAAAATGGCTAAAGGACACTGTATTTTATGAGATATATCCCCAGTCGTTCAAGGATTCGAACGGGGATGGTATCGGAGACATAGGAGGTATTATCGAAAAGCTCGGCTATATCAAGGAGCTGGGCTGCAACGCGCTCTGGATAAACCCCTGCTTTGATTCACCCTTTAAGGATGCGGGCTATGATGTTCGTGACTATAAGAAGGTAGCTCCGAGGTACGGGACCAATGAGGACCTTTTCAGGCTTTTTGAGGAGGCTCACAAAAAAGGGATCCGCGTGCTGCTCGATCTGGTGCCGGGGCACACCTCGGAGGAGCATCCGTGGTTTTCAGAAAGTCAGAAGGCGCAGAAAAACGAGTATTCGGACCGGTTCATATGGACGGATTTCTGCTTTAAGGGGGCAAAGGGGCTGCCCTATGTCGGCGGAGAGAGTGAGCGCAGCGGCTGTTATATCCTTAACTTCTTCAAGTGCCAGCCGGCTCTTAACTACGGCTTCCTGGAGGTCACGGAGCCATGGCAGAAAAGCTTCAGGGATCCTGCCGCTATCGCTACGAGGGAGGCAATCAAGGATATCATGCGCTTCTGGCTTTCCCATGGATGTGACGGCTTCCGTGTGGATATGGCATCCTCGCTCGTAAAAAATGACGATGAGAAGAAATCGGGTACCAGTGCGGTATGGAGAGATGTGCGGCGTATGCTGGAGCTTGAATTTCCGGATGCGGCCATGGTCGCGGAGTGGAGCAATCCGCCTCTTGCGCTCCGCGCGGGCTACGATATGGATTTCTTCCTTAACGACGCGGGCAACGGCTATTCGACCCTGATGCGTGATTATTACAATCACGGAGGGAGCATTCACGGGGACAAAAGCGCTGAGGACCACAGCTACTTCAAAAAGGATGCCGGAGGGAATATCAATCGTTTTCTGGATCAGTATCTTGACTGGTACGAGGACACAAGGGAGTACGGGTATATTTCCCTGCTGACCTGCAATCATGATACCATCCGTCCCAGCTACAATCTTGACCGTGAGGAATTAAAGCTTGCCTATGCGTTCCTGTTTACACTTCCGGGGGTTCCGTTTTTGTATTACGGGGACGAGATTGGGATGAAATATCTTGACGTGCCTACTAAGGAAGGCGGGTATTTCCGCACAGGCTCCAGAACGCCGATGCAGTGGGACGATACCGCAAACCTCGGCTTCTCCGGTGGGAAGGCAGAGAATCTCTATCTGCCTGTGGACGCTTCGGCCGACGCGCCTACCGTAAAGGCTCAGGAGAGCGATCCTGACTCTCTGCTGAATACGGTGCGCGCTATACTGGCTCTTCGTCACAGTAAGGAGGATCTGCAGGCTGATGCAGAGCTTAGGATGATCTGCACTGAGCCGGACAGGCCCCTGGTTTACATGCGAGGCAAACTCCTTTGTATCTTAAACCCCGGCGGAAGCGGGGCCGACTTTACCCTTCCCAAGGAGCTCTCAGAGAAGCTTAATAATGAGGTGCTGTTTAAGATCGGAGAGGCTTCTGCGGAAAAAGGGAGTGTTCATGTGGGCGCACAGTCATTTGCGGTAATTCAATAGGTTCAAAAGAGATGGGCTAATACCGAAAATCCCTGCAGGCTAAGTAAAATAAAGGCTTGCAGGGATTTTTATCCTGCTCTGCAAAGGAAGTAGAAATGGATTACATGGAAAGCTTCCCCTCACATCTTCCCTTGTGTTATATCGCACCATATGGGTATACGAGACCTGTAAGCTCATGAAATACATGCCCCGGAATGAAAAATCCCCATAAAATTAAAATATCTGGACAAAATGTCAAAATAAATATAAAATATTCTTGCAAGAATCTAATTATTCGGATCAAAGCGTACAAAATGTTTGTTTAAGGGGACAATATGGAGAAATACAGCGTTCGGATTATGCGATCCGAAATTTCTGGCATAAAAAATGTGAATTATGGTGAAGTCAATTATATGAACTGCGGAAGCATCAATTCCAAAGGGAAAATCACTAAGACAGATATAGTTGGCGTATATGGTCAGAACGGTTCTGGTAAGACAGCACTTGTGGAATCTCTGGATATTCTCAGATATATCCTCCGGGGAGTTGCTGTTCCGTACAGCATATATGGCGGAATTCTTTCTCCGGATAAAGATACTTCCATATCCACCGAGTTTTTCATTGAAAATGGCGTCACGAAGTACAAGGTTTCTTATACTGCCTTTTTGCGCAAAAACATTGAAAAAGAACGGATTGAGATCCGTAAGGAAAAGTTGATCTATTGGCAACGTGGTTCTGCCTGGAAATGTAAAAGAGACATCGAATTTGAAAACCCTGATTATGACGATGATAATCTTCTTGACCAAAAGCAGATCAGTGTAACATCGGAGCATGAAAGCGCCCTTAAGACAATATCATTTTTATGGTCTATGGAAAAACTGGCTCTGATCTGCGCTCAAAACTGCACTTCTGTGTTTTTTAACAGACTGGTGTTCAATGCCTGTCGCTCATTGAATAAAAACGAAGACGAGATAGCTTTTCGGGACACTATTATGGGGCTGATGCAGTTTGGCCTTGTAGACCTGAACGTAGTCAAAGTAAATGAACTGGGAAAGATCAACAGTAATCAGATCATTCCTATCTTTGTTCACAGAGAAACAGAATCCAGTATCACACAGGAATGCATCAATTTGTATATTGCAGGAATGTCAGAAATTCCTTCGGACGCATATTCACAAGTGCAGTCTGCTCTGGATGCGATCAATGTAGCCATGCGTTCTATAGTGCCCAATCTTCAAGTGGAGATTGAAAAAAAGATGGAAATAGAGCGTCCGGATGGTACGAAAGCTGTTCAAGTCGAGGTCTATGCCAACAGAGATTCAAAGAGGTTTTTACTAAAATATGAATCGGAGGGCATCAAACGTATTGTATCCATCCTTAACTATCTGATTTCGGTGTTCAATAATCCCAGAGTGTGTCTTGTAGTAGATGAGCTTGATTCGGGTATATTTGAATATCTTCTTGGTGAGCTTCTTGGATTACTGCATAAAGATATGAAAGGTCAACTCATCTTTACATCTCACAACCTGAGAATTCTCGAAAAGTTGGATGCTAAGAATATTATCTGCTCTACGATTAATCCCGACAATAGGTATATTCGGCTTGTCGGTATAGAAAAAAATCATAATAAGCGTGATTTTTACATACGAACAATAACAGTTGGCGGACAAAAGGAAGAACTCTATGATGAAGATGACCTTATCGCTATGGGCTATGCCTTTAGAAAAGCGGGAAGGATGGAAGCCGACCAGGTAAATCTTCGATTTTCTCCCGAGGCCGAAAGCGCCTTACATAACTGAATGTAGGAGGACATTGATATGGGAGAAACAAGGAAAACCGTCCTGTTTATTGTAGAAGGTCCTTCCGATAAATCAGCGTTAGAAAAAATATTTATACGCGGAAGAGACCTGAATGTCAAAGAATGTTTGCGGCCCTTGAATGTTAACGGATAACTCACCGGAAAGACCGGCAGGGCAATCGCTTAATACCCTCATAACCCAGGTAGGATATGCAGATCATAAAAAGCCCGTATCCGAGCTTTTGCGCAGCTCACTTAACGAAAAGCGATTTTTATAGAAAACCTTTCAACCCTGTTTGAGCTCGCGCACTAAATTCCTTCAATAACTGTGAAGCGAGTTGTTGAAAGGTTTTCTGCTTATAAAAATTGCTTTGAGTTTAGAGAGCTGCAGCCGCGAAGAGACGGGCTTTCTTATGATCGGCATATCCTACACAGCCTTGGGGTATTAAGCGATTGCCCTGAAAGGCCGAAGATCATGGTGGAAGGAGAAGCCCTGTTCTGTTATAATCTGGAGGGACAGGATGAAACCTTATTTGCCGGACAGGTATGAAGGAGGCATGTTATGGACAACGTACTTGAAATGTCAAATATGTATCCCGAGCACAGATTTGTAATGAGCAATCTTGAGAAGATATTGGACAGATATACTTCAAAGCTGAAATGTGTAGCCTTACGGGAAGCAAAATATGAATGGACAGAATATCCGGGTGAGAAATTCGAGCCTGATGTCAGCCTGTTATGCGGGATAAGACATCGTAAAAAGCTGTGCTATACAGACGTTCCGAGATTCGTGGCGGAGGTCCTTTCCGATTCTACCGAGCAGGCAGACAGAAACATAAAAATGGAGGTCTATGCAAGGGTCGGCGTACAGGAGTACTGGCTTATCGATTGGCGTACCCCGGGCGGAACCGTAGAAAGATATCTGCTTGATGACGCCGGGGAGCGCTATCTGCTGCATGATATAAAAAATGGGAATGAGGATGCGGATGTAACACTTAATATTATATCCTTTCCTATGTGGACCTTCAGGCTCAGCGAGCTCATGAAGCATATAGGAGAGGATGAAATTACCGAATAGACTGAAAAAATGTGTTATAATCCTGAAAAGGTATTGTGATTTACAGGCATTATCCTGATGCCTGTAGGGTTCTTCCGGAGGGCGGTCATGCAGTCGAAAACAATAGTTTATAAAAATGAAATGAATGAGAAGACAATGCGCTTTCTTGAGAGGTTTGTCAAAAGGGTCAGGGGAAATCCGCCCGGGGTCTGCCCGATAGCGGTCCAGCTGTCATTTTTGCAGAGCGCCAGAAGCCAGACCTGCGGCAAATGTGTGCCCTGCCGCGACGGGCTTGAACAGGTCGAGAGGATGATGAGCCTTATAGTAGAGGGAAAAGCGGATATGCATGTTTTTGAGGATATGGTGTCCCTGTGTCATATCATCGAGGATACGGCGGACTGCGCCATTGGCTACGAGGCCGCAAGGACGGTCCTTGAAAGCGTCGAGCTTTTCAAGGATGAGTATATGAGTCATATAAGGGATCACAGATGCCAGCCGGGTGTAGGGCAGAAGGTCCCGTGCATTTCATATTGTCCTGCTCACGTTGATATCCCCAACTATATAGCTCTTATAGGAGAGCACAGATATGCCGACGCCATAAACTGCATCAGGCTTGATAATCCCTTTCCTACGGCCTGCGCCTTTATCTGCGAGCATCCCTGCGAGGAAAAATGCAGGAGGGATATCCTGGACAGTCCCGTAAACATCAGGGGGCTTAAGAAGTTTGCCGTTGACCAGATAAGCGCGGATAAGGTAAAGGTACCCGAATGCAACGTTGCTACGGGGAAAAAGGTTGCGGTAACGGGCGGAGGCCCGTCGGGGCTCACCGCGGCTTATTATCTGTCCCTGATGGGGCATAAGGTGACGGTGTTTGAGGAAAGAGACCGGCTGGGCGGGATGTTAAGGTTCGGGATCCCGAATTACCGGCTGCCCAAGGACCGTCTCGACCAGGACATAAATGCGATCCTTTCAACGGGAAACATAGAGGTAAGATACAATACAAGGATCCCGGATGATATTTCCATGGAGGAGCTTAACGACTCCTTTGACGCGATATACATTTCCATCGGGGCTCAGGCCGGAAGAAATGTAAACGTGGCCGGCGCGGACGCCAACGGAGTATATTCGGCGGTGGATATGCTGAGTGAGATAGGACGAGGAAATATCCCCGATTATACGGGAAAGCGGGTGGTGGTCGTAGGCGGAGGCAATGTCGCGATGGATGCAAGCAGAAGCGCCATTCGCTGCAGGGCCAGTGAGGTCACCATTGTATACAGGAGGCGTCAGGTGGACATGCCGGCCCTTGCCTCGGAGGTGCAGGGCGCAATAGAGGAGGGCGTTGAGCTGCTTACCTTAAATGCTCCCGGAAGGATCATTACGGATGAGGATAATAATGTTTCCGGGTTTGAGATAACGCCCCAGATCATTTCGGAATACTTTAACGGTAAGCCGACCGTAAGAGAGGCTGAAAACGAAGAGAAAAGGATAATCCCCTGCGATGTGGTCCTTGTGGCGATAGGCCAGGATATCGTTTCCGGGCCCTTTGCGGAGTATGACGTGCATCCCAGAAGGAAGAACTTTGAGATCGAGCCTACAACAAGGCTTCCGCATTATGAAAAGATATTTGCCGGGGGCGACTGTGTTTTCGGGCCCGCTACGGTGATAAAGGCAATAGGTGCCGGCAAGGTGGCGGCCGTTAATATAGACGAATATCTCGGCTATCACCATAAGATCCTTGGGGTGCCGGATTATCCAAAGCCTAAGGAAAATGACCGTACCCGGATCGGAAGAGTCCATCTTACTGACCGTTCGGCCAGAGAGCGCAGGAACGATTTTGAAGCGGTAGAGAACGGCATGACCTATGCTGAGGCCATGCAGGAGTGCAGAAAATGTCTTCGCTGTGACCACTTCGGGTGCGGCGTTGTGGAAGGAGGCCGTGTATGAAGGTTACGGTTACTATAGATGGCGTAAGGCTTTCGGCAGATGCTTCGATGACGATACTGGAGGCGGCCTCTGCGGTGAATATAAAAATCCCGACGCTCTGTTATCTTAAGGATGTCAACGAGATCGGAGCCTGCAAGATGTGTGTGGTGGAGGTAGAGGGCTTTTCCAATCTTGTCACCTCATGCAATACCAGGGTCACGGAAGGGATGGTCATAAGTACAGCCACGGAGCGTGTTGTGAAAAGCCGTAAGCAGATGCTCAATCTCATTCTCGCAAACCATGACGTGCGCTGCTTTTCCTGCGCAAAATCGGGCGACTGCAGGCTTCAGGAGCTTGCCAACGAATATGATATCTCCGCTTCGGTCTATCAGACGAGCGCGGCAAGGATCCCGGCAAAAAAGGAAAATCCCTTTCTGGAATATCACCCCGAGCTTTGCGTCAACTGCCAGCGCTGTGTAAGCACCTGCAACAGGGTGTCGGGGAACGGAGTCCTGCAAAACGGAAAGCTTGGCACCAGGACCCTCATAGACGCGCCCTTCGGGCCGGACTGGAAGGAGACCGCCTGTGAATCCTGCGGCAACTGCGCGGAGGTATGTCCTACCGGAGCTCTTATCTCAAAAAACAAGAAGAAGTATCAGTACGGTAAGGTGAACAAGGTACTGACTACCTGTCCGCACTGCGCTACCGGGTGTCAGATGTACCTTATCGTAAAGGATAACACCATTGTGGACGTGGAGCCGGCAAACGGGCCGTCAAACAGGGGGATGCTGTGTGTCAAGGGCCGCTTCGGATCCTTTGATTTCGTACACTCTCCGGACAGGCTCACCCACCCTCTTATTAAGAATCACGAAACAGGGGAATTTGAAAAAGCCACCTGGGATGAGGCGCTTGGGCTCATAGCGCAGAGGTTTTCCGATATCAAAAAGGAGTACGGGCCGGATGCCCTTGCGGGCTTTGCCTGCTCCAGATCTCCCAACGAGGATATCTACATGCTTCAGAAGCTGGTGCGCTGCGGCTTCGGAACAAACAACGTGGATAACTGCGCCAGAGTCTGCCATTCAGCCTCGGTACACGGCCTTGCCATGACCCTTGGCTCGGGCGCCATGACCAACCCCATTGCGGATATCACGCAGGATGTGGATGTGATCATGCTGGTGGGCTCCAATCCCGAGGAAGCGCATCCCGTGGTGGGCATGCAGATCAGGCAGGCCGTGGCCAGGGGCACGAGGCTCATCGTCGTGGACCCGAGAGACATAGGCCTTTCGGCCTGTGCCGACATCCATTTACGCTTAAAGCCCGGAACCAACGTGGCTTTTGCAAACGGGATGATGAACGTTATCATAAACGAGGGCCTGGCCGACGAGGAATTCATAAGAGAGAGGACCGAGGGCTTTTCCGAGCTTAAAAAGATAGTCATGGAATATACTCCCGAAAGGGTCGCGGAGATATGTCACATAGATCCGGATCATCTCAGGGAGGCTGCCCTCATGTATGCAAGGGCAAAGAAGGCTCCCATAATATACTGCCTCGGTGTCACCGAGCATTCCACCGGGACGGAAGGGGTAATGTCCATGTCAAACATGGCGATGCTGACCGGAAAGCTCGGCCGAAGCGGCTGCGGAGTAAATCCCTTAAGGGGGCAGAACAATGTGCAGGGCGCCTGCGATATGGGGGCAATGCCGGGGCAGTTCCCCGGTTATCAGAAAATAACTGACAGTGCCGTAATGGAAAAATTTGAGAAGGGCTGGGGAACAGAGCTTAATAAAAAGCCCGGGGTCTTTGCCACGGATGTGTTCGGAGCGGCAATCATAAAGGAGATAAGGGGACTGTTCATATTCGGGGAGGATCCCATAGTCACCGACGCCGATCAGGGTCATGTAAGAAAGGCGCTTGAGAGCCTTGACTTTCTTGTGGTGGACGATCTGTTCATGACTGAGACCGCTGAGCTTGCGGACGTGGTCCTTCCGGGCACGAGCTATGCCGAGAAGGAGGGTACCTTCACCAATACGGAAAGAAGGGTACAGCGTGTCAGAAAGGCAGTTTCCATTGATGGAGAGATGCGCCTTGATACGGACATTTTTATCGACCTTATGAACAGGATGGGCTACCCGCAGCCTTATCTGACCTCTGAGGAGATAATGGATGAGATAGCGTCCCTTACGCCGAGCTTCCACGGTATATCCCACAGAAGGCTCGACAGAGAGGGAGGGCTTCAGTGGCCCTGTACCGATAAGGACCATCCCGGGACGCCTGTGATGCATGTGGGGAGGTTTACCAGAGGACTGGGCTGGTTTTACCCCGCGGAATATGTTCCGAGCGCCGAGCTTACGGACGAGGAATATCCGTTCATCCTGATGACAGGAAGGATATTATATCATTATAATACGAGAGCCATGACGGGAAGGACTCCGGGGCTTATGGAGAAGGAGGGACATTCCTTTATTGAGCTCAATGACGAGGATGCGGCGAGGCTTGACATAGAGGACGGGGAAAGGATCAGAGCATCCTCGCGGCGCGGTTCTTTAATTACCACCGCCCGTGTCGGCACCAGGGTCTCACCCGGTGAGACCTGGATGCCCTTCCATTTTCCGGATGGAAATGCTAACATTCTTACTAATGCGGCGCTCGACAGGTACGCAAGGATCCCGGAATACAAGGTCTGTGCGATACGGCTGGAGAAAGTTTAGAATTCAGGAGGAAAACTTATGATATACAGGGAATTTAAGGATCTGAAGCTGTCTGCTCTGGGCTTCGGGGCAATGCGGCTTCCGGTGATCGATGGCGACGACGGAAGGATAGACACCGTTCAGACAATGGACATGGTGGATTATGCCATCGAGCACGGGATAAACTATTTTGATACTGCCTGGGGATACCATAACGGCAATTCGGAGACGGTCCTTGGGGAGGCGCTTTTACGCCATCCCCGAAAGGAGTATTATATTGCGGACAAGTTTCCGGGATATGATCTTTCGAATATGGGCAAGGTCAGGGAGATATTTGAACGGCAGCTTCAAAAAACAGGTCAGGAATACTTTGACTTTTATCTGTTCCATAATGTTTGTGAAATGAACATCGACGCCTATCTTGATCCCGGGTACGGGATATATGAATACCTTTCGGAGCAGAGGAGGAACGGAAGGATAAAGCATCTCGGCTTTTCCTGCCACGGTGAGGCCGATGTGCTTAAGAGGTTCCTTGAGGCCTACGGTAAGGATATGGAGTTCTGCCAGCTGCAGCTGAATTATCTTGACTGGACCTTCCAGGGCGGAAGGGAAAAGGTCGGGCTGTTAAAGGAATGGGGGATCCCCGTATGGGTGATGGAGCCCTTAAGAGGCGGAAGCCTCGCAAGGCTTAAAAAAGAGCAGGAGGAAAGCCTTAAGGGGCTGAGGCCTGAGGAAAGCATACCTGCCTGGGCTTTTCGCTACCTTCAGGGCATACCTGAGGTAAAGCTGATACTTTCAGGAATGTCTGACATGGAGCAGCTTAAGGAGAATATCGCGACCTTTGAGGAGGACAGGCCCCTTAATGAAACGGAGCTTAAGGCTGTTGAGAAAATATCGGAGGAGCTTATGGCTCAGAGGTCCGTTCCCTGTACAGCCTGTCATTATTGTGTGAGTCATTGCCCCAAGGGGATCGATATCCCGAGACTGATCGCGTTATATAACGAGCATCTGCTGACCATCTCAAAGGGCGGAATGGCCTTTATCGCCCCTATGGCGCTCATGGCTGTCCCGGAGGATAAACAGCCCTCCGCCTGCCTGCACTGCAGGAGCTGTGAGAAGGTCTGCCCTCAGGGAATAAAGATATCAGAGGTGATGTCTGATTTTGTTTCGGTGCTTGGGGCGTGAACGGAGATATTCGTATGGATAAAAAGGTTATCGTGGCAGGGCATATCTGCATAGACATAACACCTGAGATACAGGGCGGGCGCATACAGGACCCGGCGGCTTTTCTTTCTCCGGGAAGGCTTGTGAATGTGGGAAAGGCCGACATACATACCGGGGGGGTCGTCGCAAATACCGGGCTTGCCATGAAGATACTCGGGGCCGATGTGAGGCTCCTTGGAAAGATCGGGGACGATTCCTTCGGCAGCATGATAGAAGGGATACTTGGAAGCTACGATGCCGCGGAGGGGCTCATAAAAAGGAATGGGGAGAGCAGCTCCTATACGATAGTGCTTGCAATCCCGGGAGTAGACAGGATGTTTCTGCATAACCCGGGAGCAAACGACACCTTCTGTTCGGAGGATATCCCGGCGGAAGCTCTTGAGGATACGGCCCTGTTCCATTTCGGATACCCTCCGCTCATGAAGCGGATCTATGAGGACAACGGGGATGAGCTCGTTAAGATAATGCGGCTTGCCCGTGACAGTGGAGCAGCCACCTCCCTTGACCTTGCCGCGGTGGACCCCTCCTCCGAGGCGGGAAGGGCTGACTGGAGCCTTATACTTTCAAGGATACTGCCCCTGACCGATATTTTTGTGCCCAGTATAGAGGAGCTCTGCTCCATGCTTGACGGCGATATGTACGCGCGGATAAGGCAAAGGGCCGGCAACCGCGATTTCACCGAGGTGCTGAGGCAGGAGGAGATCGTTTCGTTAGCTGAAAAATGTATATCCATGGGGGCGGGGATCGTCCTTTTAAAATGCGGAATCCCGGGAATGTATTACCTGAGCGCGGGAGAGGAGAGGATAGGGAGGATAAGCCCAAGGCTTGAGCTTGATGTAAGAGAATGGTCGGACAGAAGGGGCTTTGAAGAAAGCTTTGTGCCTGATCGCGTGCTTTCAGGCACGGGAGCGGGGGATACCAGCGCCGCCGCCTTTCTCGTAAGCCTCCTTGCGGGATATCCGCCTTCAAAATGTGCAGAATACGCGGCAGCCACCGGTGCCTGCTGCGTGACAGCGTATGATGCTCTGAGCGGCCTTATGACCCTGCCGGAGATTGATAAAAAAATAAGCGCCGGCTGGAAAAAGATAAGAAACGGGAGTGACATAGGCTAATGGATTTTTTATCAGACAAAAACAGTAAGAGACAGTTTATCACATGCTATACGGCTTTCATCATCAACGGAATGCTGGCCCTTTCGATAGGGTCCCTGCTTCCGTTCATAAGGGATGCAAGAGGGCTTGACTATGCCTTCGCGGGGCTTATAGTGAGCCTTCATTCGGTAGGGAATTTTATTTCCAGCTTCTTTGCGGGGGCTCTGGCGGCTGCGATCGGAAGAAAGAGGAGCATCCTTATATTTGATATATTCTGTCCCATAGCTTATCTTCTCATAATCCTTGCGAGCAATAATCTTATGATAGCGGCGGCCTTTCTGCTGACGGGGCTTGCAAGGGGGGCTAACAGCAATTACTGCAATACCGCGATAAACGAGCTGGCTCCCGGAAAGGCCTGGATACTGAACGGCCTGCATGCCATGTTTTCGGTTGGGGCCTTCCTGTTTCCGATCCTGCTTACGCTGTTTACGAAGAATAACGGGGACGGGTGGATATATGCCTGTTATTTCATGCTTGTCATGGGTATCTTAAGCTTTACGCTTTATCTTCTTTCTCCCGGTGAGGAATCAGGGGGTAAGGGCAGTGCAAAAGCCGCGGGGGCCGAAAAAACGGGGGATAACGGCTTCGGGTTCTTTAAGGAAAGGCTTTTCTGGCTTGCGATATGCACCCTGTTTTTCTATCTCTGCGCGGAGCAGGGGGTCATAGGCTGGATGGTAACATATTTTACGGATACGGGATATATAAGCAAAAGCCTCGCACAGATAACCGCAAGCATACTGTGGATCATGATGCTTACGGGAAGGCTGCTTACGGCCTTTCTCTCCACCAGAGTGGATAAAAGGAAGATCATGCCGGTGATGGGAGCCGGGATAGTTGTTTTTTTCATACTGCTTCTGTTTGCACGAAGCGCGTCTATGATAGTTATATGTATAATGGGCTTCGGTCTTTCCATGGCGGGTATCTATCCCACCGCGGTATCCTTTACCGGTAAGCTTATAAAGAGGTATTCGCTGGCGTGGAGCTTTATCCTCACCATTGCGAGCCTCGGCTCCATAATAATGCCATCCGTGGTGGGACACACCGCTGAGAGGTTCGGGATATACACGGGTATAAGCACCATCGCGGCGGTGGTGGTCATAGATTTCATATCTGTTTTACTGCTTGTGAGGGACAGGAGCGGGGAATGAGGGTGGTCTATTTGACCACCCTGGTAAATTCTATCGTCTGACCGTAGGAGAGCTCATCAAACATATCCTCAAACTCCTCCTCCGCCTCGGTCTGGTCGGTTTCGATATCGACTTCACCGTCATCGTAATCGTAATCGGCATAGCCATAGGTGGGGTTTCCCTCACCGTCATATTCCACCCAGACCTCCTGCTCAAGGAAGAGGCTGCCGTCCTTTATTGTGTATTCCTCCGCCCGGTGATGGCTGCACACATAAAGGCTGTTGTCGTCATCCAGGGTAAGAGGGTAGGCGGTCCCGCCGCATTCAACATAACCAAGGTACTCAGGCCCATTCTGTCCGTAGACGAAGATCTCCGCGTCTATAGCGACATATTTTCCGTCCAGATCCTCGTAGGTGCCGCTTGATACAAGCAGAACATCCGTATCTCCGAGCTTTACGTTTGCATAGCCCTGGCCGTCTGAGAGCCGGTCCACTATATGTGTGAAGGTATCGCAGCCCGTAATGTCAACAGAGAGCTCGTGTTCCCTTCCCTCACGGATAAATTCAAGCTCTGTTCCGTCATAGTCAAGAGTGAGCCTGTCGCCGTCTAATGTATAGTCGTAGAAGAAATCTCCCTGTGTTCCCATGATCTTTTTGTAGCCCCAAAGGATCGGGATATCGTCCTGCAGGCTTAAGAAGCCGGTGTGGTCATGGTTGAGCTGAAGCACGTCAGTTTTGACAAGCTCATTTCCGTCAAGCTCGTCGGTATTGCTCCTGACATAGGTCCCCGGACGGTCGTTGTACATCGTCTGAGGCTCTGACGGATCAAGGACAAGAGTATCCACGATCATGGAAATATAGTCGCTCACCGCCGTATCAAGCTCATCCTGCCCGGATATGTGGGTTATGAACGAAAGGAGCAGGGTACCGCCGTTATACTCGGTCACGATATAATCCTCATAAATACGTGAACCGTTTTCCGACTCCTGTACTTCGTCAGGGCCAGGCATCACCCAGATGGCCCAGCGGTTTTCATCGCCTCCTAAGGAGCCTTCCCTTATTACCATGTCCTTATGGCTCTTTGTAAGCTCGTCTATCACCTCAGGGGGCAGTTTATCCTCAATGGTCTGTATGGCCACCATATTGGTGCCCGCGGATTCTCCGGTATAAACAAAATCCGTTTCGTTATCGCTCTCATTGACAGTGAACAGGGAGGGCACGTAGCGTACAGACCATCCGTGATCGCTTTCGTAGGTCTCATCATCAGGAAGCTTGATATCCTCAACTGGCGCTTCCGCGTCAGTATCCCCGGCGGTCCCGACAGAATATTTCTGTCCGCCTACATCTATCGTAATGTTTACCGGCAGGGAACAGGCAGACAGCATTGATGCTGTCAGAACACCTGATATCAATAAGGTCATCCATCTTTTCTTCATAATTTTCCCTTTCTTATATTCTGTTTCAGCTTACGGTAAAACAGCTTTGCCGTTTCCCGTAAAATGCCTTCCGCATTTATTATACGCTTCTTGTCCGGAAACGGCAAAACATATGTCATTTTTGTTCACGGTTAAATATCGGTCAGAGCCGATGGATGGTGCTTAACAGCAACATTTTTCTTCAGATTTCCGCATAAATATGATAAGATAGTTTTGGAAAAGGTACTGTGAAGGGATGTATACAGCCGTTTAAGACAGCGGGAACAAAGGAAAAGTCTGCAGATGATCCAGAAAACATACACCTTCAATTCCATGGACGAATTCAGAAACGGGGCAGCTTCAATACGAGGTGAGGCTTTCTTTTCGGATGCTTCCGAAAAGATACTTCTTGCATGGGCGCAGCTATGGGAGGAGGAAGAGTTCAGTGCCTTCAGGGATGAGCTTAAAAAGCTTTTTCCCGACTGCACGGCAGTCGGTACAAATCACTTAAGCAGCAATGATATCCTTCATAACCGGATCGACGGGACCGGAGAGGATAAGGGGATCATTCTTTCACTGCTGCAGCTTGAAAGCTCCTCCGCGTCGCTTTTCAGTATGGAAATGGGGAGACGTGAGGAGGAGAAGGCCGGTATTGCCCTTAACGGGTTTATAAAGGAAAGAGAGGCGGTAAAGGGGATATTTCTGATCCCGCCGGATTATTTCTGCTCTGCCGAGGCGCTGCTTAAGGAGGGAATGAAGGGCACGGAGGGAATAAAGGTCTTCGGGATAAAGACGTCCCTGCTTCCCGGCTATCAGACCTTCGGCTGGGAAAAGGGAGGAGAGCTCAGAAAACGTCGGCTTTTTGCCCTTATCCTCCACGGAAAGAGCCTTGACATAAGGATGCATTATAACCTGGGCTGGACGCCCGTCGGGAAGGTCATGACCGTTACAAAGGAGGAGAATCCCTTTTTTGTGGATGAGGTGGACGGAAAACCGGCTGCCTGTATCTACAACAGGTATCTTGGCCTGAGGGATGACCAGATAATCCCGGACAATCTGAGTGAATTTCCGCTGATAATACAAAGGGACGACCTCAGGATCTCACGTATAGGGGTGACCGGACCGAAAAAGGGGCAGCTGGTATTCGGCGCTCCGGTTTACTTAAATGACAGGATCTGCTTAAGCTACGGAAACCCGGACGCGCTTTTTTCCGAGGTCAGAAGGGACAGCGAGGAGGTCCTTGAGTTCGGCCCCCAGGCCGGATTCCTCATAGTCTGCGCCAACAGGATCATGCTCCTTAAGGACAGGGAAAAGGAAGAGATCGGTTATTATAAACGTTATATGAAGGAGGCTGTCGCCCTTTACGGATATGCGGAGATATTTTATATCGACGGAAGGGGCGGGGAGCTTAACAGCGCACTGGTATCCGTTGCCTTAAGGGAGACCGGTACGGAAAATGAAGAGGCAGAGGAGCTGAGAGAGACCGGGAAGGAAGCGGTAAAGGCTGCGGCAGAGGCTTACGGCAGCCCTTCGGAAGCCGGCGGGGATATCAATGTGCCCTTCATCGACAGGCTTTCAAGGTTCTTTAAGGAAATATCGGAGGACCTTTTACAGGCCGTGGAAGAGGCAGAGGAGGCAAACAGGGCAAAATCGGCATTTTTCTCCTGTATCTCCCATGAATTCAGGACCCCTCTCAATTCCATCCTCGGAATGAACGAGATGATATTACGGGAAAGCGGAGAGGGAAGGCTTAAGGAGTATGCCGAAAACATCGAAAGCTCCGGAAGGCTTTTGCTGCAGCTTGTAAACGATATTTTGGATACGGAAAAGATAGAGGCCGGAAAAATGGAAATAATCCCTGTTGAATATGATATAAAGACCGTTATCAGAGAGATCGTAAGGATGATGTCGCCGGGTGCGCACGCCAAGGGCTTAAAGCTTAAGCTTAAGGTCACCGGAGAGCTGCCAGACGTGCTGTTCGGGGATGAGAACAGGCTCAGGCAGTGCATCATTAACCTGTTAAACAACGCGGTAAAATACACCCAGGAGGGCGAGGTCTTTTTTTCGGTCTTTGCCGAGATGGTCGATCCTGCCACGGTAAGGCTTGACATCAGCGTAAAGGATACGGGTATAGGAATAAGGGAGGAGGATATTGAGAAGCTGAGCCTCCCGTTTGAGAGAGTGGACACCTCGAAAAATTATAACGTTGAGGGGAGCGGACTGGGGCTTGGGATCGTAAAGAACCTGCTTGAACTCATGGGCTCGAGGCTTGTGATCAAGAGCAGCTATGGTGAGGGCTCCGAGTTTTCCTTCAGTATCCTTCAGGAGGTAAGATGCCTGAAAAAGGAGAAGGCGCCGAAGCAGCCTGAACCGGAAAAGAGGAGCGGGGCCTGTCGGTTTACAGACACCTCTGTCCTGGTCGTGGATGATACGCCTATGAACATCGATGTGATCAGGGTATTCCTCAGGAATACTGGAATTAACGTGGATTCCGCTCCGGACGGAATGACGGCGATCGGTATGCTCAGGGAAAAGAAATACGACATAATCCTTCTGGATCACCGGATGCCGGGGATGGACGGGATAGAGACCTTTAAAAGGATAAGGTCGGACAGTGAGAGCAGAAACAGGGATTCCGTATTTATAATGCTGACGGCTAATGAAGCCGAGGGAGCCAGGGAGAGGTTTGTTAAGGAGGAGGGCTTTGATGATTTCATTGCAAAGCCCGTAAAGATGAAAGAGCTTGAGGAGATCATAAAAAGGCATGTCCCCCCGGAAAAGGCAAGGTGTGAGTAACTGTCAGGCACAGGGTGCTCTCAGGTAACGGTGTGAAGATAAGGATATATGAAGAATACTCTTAACAGGATCAAAAGACAGCTCTTTATAAACGGGATCATACTGCTTATCATTTATGCGGCGGCGGCTACTCTCATGCAGGTTTATATCAATACCGGGGACTACAGGAGAGAGACGGAGAACAAGCGCTTAAAGACCGAGGAGATCCTTGCGGATAACCGTCTGGAGCTTCAGAAGAATTACAGGGGCTTTGAAAGGATAATGCAGTCAAAGGCAAGGACCGCAGTATACCTTATGAAGAACGATAAGAACACGGAGCTGGACTCAGGGTCTCTTCTGTGGCTTTCCTATCTGCTGTCGGTCTCAAACGTTTACCTTATCGACGGAGAGGGGAACATTGTAAACAGCGCAAAGGAGTTTACATATATCGATCTTGAAAAAGAGAAGGATTTTTTTAAGAGCGAGGATAACGAATCACTCATAAATCATATCAGCGACAAGCCCTCGAAGGTGTCCATCATGTACTGGCAGGACGAAGAAAGCAATGAAGAGGGTTATTTCGGGTTGTGCTCGACCGCCATGGACTATAATCATATAATAGTGCTGGAATCCGACGCGGACGGGCTGAAGAACCTGAATGACGCCACAACGTCCTGGAAGGCGGTCCTTTCAAGGAATACCATAGGAAAGACCGGCTTCATCTTTGCCATTAACGACGACGGTGAGTTTGCTTATTATCCCGATAATCACATCAAGGAAATGGGCCCTGCCGCAGTGGGTATTGACATCAGGGAATTTAAGGAAAGCAACGGAACCTTCATGGAGATAGACGGAAAGCCGTACTTCTGCGGTCTCAATCATATCCCGGAGGAGGAAGCGTGGGTCATAAGCGCCATACCGCTCTCCGACATTCTCGGCTCCGTATCCGGCTATATGATACCGATGTTCGTCATCATGTCTGTCCTGACACTCGGGATCATCATGTTCTATATAGCTTACTTTGAAGAAGAGAGGAGAGAGGAGGAGATCACGGAGGATCTCGGACGTGCCGTGCTGAAACGGATGTCGGGCGTTATTGCGGTGTCGTCTGCGGTGGTACTTATAAGCTCGGTCTATCTGCAGCAGTATATCAATATCTCCTCACAGAGGACCTCGAATCAGAGGGAGGCAAATACCCTGATCGCTTCGCTTGAGCAGAATACCGAAAGCCGTAAAAACGCGGTGAAGCAGTACGAGGCATTTATGGAGGATACCTCCGGGATAGTAGTACGCAGCATTACGGACAACGCAGAGCTTGTGAGCAGGGATTCTCTTAAGCAGCTTGCGGACGATGTGGGCGCAAAGCATATCCTTATCTATGAGAAGCACGGAAACGTGGTGGCCTCGGATGCCGCATACTACGGGCTTTCCCTTTCAAGGGACGAGGAGGCTCCCTCCTATAAATTCAGGCGGCTTCTGACCGGAACGCCGCTTGTGTACCAGACGGTGCCCGACCAGGATTATCTTGAGAAGCCGTATTTATACGTGGGAGCTTTAAAGACCGACCCCTACGGGATCCCCGACGGCTTTGTGCAGCTGGCCTTTGACCCGACTCTTTACGATCTTTTTACCAGCTCCACCTCCTTAAGCACGATCTTCTCGACCTTCAGCGGAAGCAATAACGCCTTTGTATTCTCCGTGGATAAAAAGACCAATACCTTCGGCTACTATCCCGAGAAGAGCTACATAGGAAAATCCGTGGACCGCTACGGCATCACCGACAGGGAGAAGATAGACGGCTTCAGCGGCTTCATTAATATACACGGCGAGGAATACTATGTTTACTGCAGGGAATCCCAGGACTCCTATGTCTTTGTCGCCGCTGAGAACGATCTGCTTACGTCCTACGGGGTAAGGTACGGGCTGCTTATGTCCGTGCCGGCCATAGTGCTGTTTTTTGTGCTGATCATTATTTTCAGGGTCAGGATCATGGGCATCGAGAAGGCGCTCTATTCGGAAGCCACCGGGGAGGCCGTGCAGGCTGAGCTTATGGAAAATACAGCCGTGATCGAGGTGAAAAAGATACGGAATTTCCTCAAAACGGCATTTTTCGTGGTGGCGGGCTTTATTACGATAATCGTGCTGTTCGGGCAGAGCTTTATCTCTGATGAGTCCACCGCGGGCTATATCCTGAGCAGGGGCTGGAACAAGGGAGTGCACATTTTCTCAATAACCTTCTGTATGATCGAGATCTGTGTCGTAGGCTTCTGTGTTATGACGATAATGTCGATCCTTAAGCTGCTTGCGGAATCGATCCCGGGCTGGGGTGAAACGGTGCTTAAGATGCTTATGAGCTTTGTCAAATACATAGCCGTTATAGGGACGGTGTTTAACTGCGCCGAGCTTTTGGGAGCGGGGACCGATGCTCTGCTTGCCTCGGCCGGTATACTGACCGTATTCATAGGTCTCGGTTCACAGAAGCTCATAACGGATGTGCTTGCGGGGCTCTTCATTATCTTTGAGGGGGATTTCCATGTAGGGGATATAATAAACATTGATAATTCCAGAGGAAGGGTGCTTGAGATCGGGATAAGGAACACCAAGCTTCTTGATCCCGATACCAATCATATAATGATCATAAATAACAGCACCCTGAATAAGATATATAATCTTTCGGCTCTTCCCTCCATCATATATCCGACTCTTTCGGTGGAGTACGGAGACAGGATCGAAAAGCTTGAGGAGATAATATACAGAGAGCTTCCGGTGATGAAGGCGGGCATGCCGAAGGTCATAGACGGGCCGGACTATATAGGAGTGGACGAGCTGGGCGACTCGGCTGTCGTCCTTAAGTTCAGGATATCCTGCCTCGAGAAGGATTATCTTGCGGCCAGAAGATCGGCTTACCGGGAGCTTAAGCGTATGTGCGAGAGAAACGGGATCAATATCCCATACCCGCAGATCGTGGTCAATCAGAGATGATAAGGAAATGATCCGTTCGGCAAGCTGAACGGATCGGCGCAGAGAGGAGAAAGTGGAGATGGGAAGTCTTGAGGAAGCAAGGGAGTTGTTCTATAAGGACAGATACGCCGTACTCAGCGGGATAGAGATCGATGAGGTCGGCAGTGACCATGTAAGATGCAGCATGAAGCTTACCGAAGCTCACAGGAACGCTTACGGAGGGATAATGGGCGGAGCCATTTACACCCTTGCGGATTTTGCGTTTGCGGTCGCGTCGAATTACTGTAAGGAAAGGCCGACGGTAAGCCTGACAGGGCAGGCAAGCTTTTTGAGCGCGTCAAAGGGAAGTATCCTGTATGCGGATACCAGGCTCATAAAGGACGGGAGGCGAAACTGCTTTTATGAGGTGGTTGTAAGCGATGATACGGGAAGGGATATTGCCTCAGTCTGCTTTACCGGAGCACATATAGAGCGCTGAAAAAATTTATTTTTTTTTTGCCATTACGGGTTTGGAGGCGTATAAACATCTGACGGGACAAGGGTATTTACATTCGCCGGACCGCTCCGGCGCAGGCCCGCATGAATGCGGATCTGAGTATTTGCAAGGAGGAGACATGAAGAACAGATTTAACGCAAAAAGAATAGACGACATTGAGCTTGAAGCTGTAAGCGGAGGCGCGGTAAACGGAAGAGCCCATGTGGCAGGAACCCCGATGAGAAACGCCGCAATGAGCATCGCTTCGGGATCGGGGGTCTCTTCAGCCCCGGGGGCAGGTAATGATGAGCCGGTTCAGCTTATGCGGGTATCCTGCTGCAACTGTCACGAGGTATTTGAGGTAAATATCATGAAGCATAAGGCGGTATGTCCGAACTGCAACACACTCAATACTTTTAACGGGTGACGGGAAAAGCGTGCCGGCACGGCTTCAGCCTTTGCCGGTGCGGCGGTGCGGCTGTTTACAAAAACGGGACCCGTAAGGACGGGAAAACTCCTGATGCAGTAAAAGCTGCGGAGGGAGTTTTTTTATGAGAGGTAAGGCCTTAAGACGCATGAGCGCATTAGCGATTGACGTGACGATAAGAAAAAAAGGATCATTTCAGACGATTCTCAGCCCGGGAGTATGATATCGGTCAAAAAATCATTTTCAACAGGGGGGGGATATGGTGTATATTATTTTTGTCCTGGAGATCAACCCGGCTGATCATGAAAAGAAACCGAAGCCTAAAAAACGCAGCATCATACAGGAAAAAACATGACTACAGACATTCTGAAGCAGAAACAAAAAGAGAGATTTATCGTATTTCTTACATCACTTGCCTCAATAGGGCTGATCATTGCAAATCAGCTCATGGGCTGGGAGGCATGGGTACCCGTCGTTTTGCTTATAATGATCGTCCTGTTGTGGGCGATACACCTGTCAGAGAAGCTGAATCCCGACTGGAAAGCATTATTCTGTTTTCTCACTGCCTTCATGAACGTGTTCTATTTCAGTGTTCACCATACCAGTCTCTTTGATATAGCCGCGGTAGTATCCATGGCCATGATAGCTTACACGTCCTTTGACCGGGTATACATGATGCATGCGTTCCTGGCGGAGTTTTTTTTCCTTATGCCTTAATGAAAATGATGCCCGTAAGGTAATGGGCAATATTAAAAGGAACTGGGAAAACGGACGCTTCCATATGGATGTGGAGGTAAAGAGCGCCACAGACACATTGTCCTTTATGAGTGATGAATGAGCATCACGTCCTTCCTCCCTTCGTTGATACCCCCTGATATCCCTTAAATCAGGCAGCCGGAGGACAGAGCGGTTCGCCTGCGGGTGAGCTTCTGCGTAAAATCAGGGCTTGACATTCGGGAATTCTTTCCTGACAATAAAGATAAAACTGTGAATGCGCTGTGGATGGCCGCAGCTTAAAAGGGGGATCAGGTATGAATTTTTTTGAAGAAGTCAGAGTCATTCTGGGAGAAAAGAGCGGGAAAAGGCTTGCCGCCCTTTCCGGGTCAGTATTTGTGATCATCACCGCGATTGTTTTTTATGCTTCGATCAGCCTGTGCAACAGTATTCAGCTCAAGCTGATGGACGAATATATGTGGGAGATCCCTAAGATCCTGGAAAGCCGAAGCAGCGAGCTGAACCTGTACACAAAGGTCTATGAGGAAGACATCCTGGCGCGTGCGGAGATCGGGCTCATGCTTTATGATGAAGAGAATGTACTCAGTGATGCGGAAAGGCTTCAGTGGGTGCGGGAAGCGGTATCGGCCGACAGCGTCTCAGTGCTTGACGGAGAGGGGAAGCCTGTTTCTGTTGACGGCACGGTCAGCATGAAGGAGGACTTCAGTACGTGGATAGAGACTCTTGAACCGCGCAGCCCGCGGCTTGAGCTGTATCCTGCCCGTTCAAAGAACGGTGAGGCTACGGGAGAAAATGACGTCATAGGCTATGTGCGGCTCCCATTGCCGGAAGACGCGGAGGGAAGCCTCCTGTTTGAATTCCCCTGCGACAGGGTGTCAGAGCTTTACAATGCCATCGAGGACTGGTCGGGTGTGCTTGAGCGCATACTTTCCGGTGCAGATGCCGTTGCTTATGCCAAAACCGGAGACGAGTTGACGGGTTATCCGCTTGACGGACTCACAGATGAACAGATCCCGCAGCTTAAGGAGGAGCTTGGGAGCATCTTTGAGAATGCGGAATTATATGAGAGCACGGGAAGCGGAAGACGCGGAAGGTTCATCACCCTGCTCGGCAAAAGCTACTTTTCAACGATAACGCAATATAAGGAGGAGGGGCAGGAGGATACGGATATCCTGTTCGCGCTCCCGACCGGGAAAGCCATCAGAAACGCTCTTTATATCGCCGTGTCCATTTCTCTTCTTATCGGCTGCGGGATCCTGCTGCTTCAGCTCTATGCTTACCACCGGCTTAAACAGAAGCTCAACGGCGGGGATGCGGAGAAGCTGTCCCACAGATATGTGCATCAGGCGACCTGGCCGGGGATCATTACCGTGATCGCCGTGACCCTCATTTTTTCCGGCATGCTCCTTATGCTGGAGAGCCGGACAAATGCCGCTGTCACCACCACAATATATAGGGAGCTCCTTCAGCGTGAGATAGACTGGCGAAAAGACCGGGAAGGCGAGATCCGCAAAAGCATTGCGGATTACTGCCTGGATTCCACACAAATGCTTGCCACCGTGTTATCGGAGTATAAGGATTACCGGACGCACGATACTCTGGAGGCCCTAAGCCGCGTTGTCGGGGCCGATTACATTATGTACTTCGACAAAAACGGGCAGGAGCTTGCCGCGAGCAACAGCTATACAGGCTTTACCATAGGTACAGACCTGAGTGAGGATTACCGGGCGGTGCTTTTAGGCTATCCCCATGTTATCGTGGGTCCGGAGGCTGATCCCTACACGGGACGGATGCAGCTTGGCACGGCTGTGCTTATGACAGACGGGGACGGGAAGCCGGACGGATTCATTCTGGCTGCCTACGATGCCGGGGAGGTGTCACAGGCGGTCGGGCAGCTTTCCTATGAAAATACGGTTAACAGCTTTACCGTGCACGAGGACCATATCGCTGCCGCGGTAAGCGATGAGGACGGACGTTTCATCGCCCACACCGATCAGGGGATGATCGGTCAGAGGGCGGCAGACTTCCTGAAGGGATACGAGCCCGGCAAAAGCTTTGAGGGCTTTACCGATTACAAAGGTGAGAGCATGTGCGTGTCCGCAAGCACGGCCGACGGAAGGACTCTCCTGTTTATGGTGCCCGAGCGGGGGAACATGGAGATGCAGGCGGCCTTTGGCCTGATCTTCTTAGCGGTACCGCTGCTTCTGGGGCTTTTGTATTATCCCGGCGCGGACGTGCTGATCGCAAAGGCGATCACAGAGGCCAAGGGGAAGCTTGGGACACCTGACCCGACCATAAATCCCATCACGGTCTTTTCGGATGGTTATGCTCTTTTTGTGACCCTGTTTGCCTTCATTGCCCTGATCGCCTCCTTAAACGGCTGGTGGACCTCCTTTGATTATGTGTTCGGCGGAGAGTGGACAAGGGGCGTACACCTGTATTCCCTCTGGGCATCCCTGTTTACCCTGGCTGTTACCCTGTTCTGCGAATTTCTGTTGAGGCGGGTGCTTAAACTTATGGAAATGCGGTTAAGCCATCAGGGGAAAACGATCACCCGGCTGGTGAACAGCCTTATCATCTATGCCGCAAACCTTTTCCTTGTTTTCTGTATCCTTGGATTTTTCGGGGTAAACACCGCGGCTCTGCTTGCCTCCGCCGGGGTCATTTCCATAGCCGTCGGTATGGGCGCCCAGAGCATGGCCTCTGACCTGTTAGCCGGCTTCTTTATGATGTTAGAGGGCACCATCCGTGTGGGCGACCTTGTAAATGCCGGAGGAGTCACGGGATATGTGACGGATATGGGCATCCGCACCACAGAGATTACGGATGAGGAGGGCAATGTCGTCACCCTTAACAACAGCAAGGTAAGCCCTGTGAAAAACATGAGCCGGAAGCAGCCGGAGAAGGAGAAGGAAAACCCGCGGAAAACAGAAAATTAACGGTCCGGAAGGAAAAAGGAATGAACACGAGCAGATTATTAGCCTATGAAAAGCTTCATAATATCAGGGATCTTGGCGGGATGAAGGGGGCCTCCGGAAAAAGGATCGTAAGCGGAAGGCTTGTCCGCTGCGGCCTGCTTTCGGATCTGTCGGATAACGACAGAAAGGCGCTGCCCTTGCTTGCGGATACGGTGATAGATTTTCGCACGGAGGGTGAGAGGAGCGAAAAGCCGGATGCCGGGCTTTTGGGGCTTAAATATTACCATATCCCCATACTTGATTCCCTGACAGCGGGGATAACTCATGAAAAGGCTGCCGATGAGTATGCTTTTCGAAGGCTCGGGGAAGATCCCGTAAAGGCCAGGCAGTATATGTGCGATATGTATCATGCCTTTGCGGAAAGTGATTTTGCCGCATCCCAGTATGCAAGGTTTATACGCCTTCTGCTGGAGCCGCATGAAAAAGCGGTCGTCTGGCATTGTACCGCCGGAAAGGACCGGGCCGGGACAGGAGCCGCGATCGTGGAAGAGCTTTTAGGTGTGAGCAGGGCCGATGTCATCGAGGATTATCTTATGACGAATGAGTACCTGAAGGACGACATCGTGTTCCTGACGGGGTTTGTAAAGGCTCAGGCCGGGCCGGAGAACGCGATCTCTGATGAGGCGCTTAAATATCTTTTCGGGGCCGACAGGGCCTATATCGAAGAATATTATAATACGTTAAACATCAAATACGGAAGCTTTGAGGGCTTTGTTCGGGATGGCTTAAAGCTTTCCGGGGAGGATATAAAAAAGCTCAGGTCTGTGTACCTTAAATGAGATCATTTATCAGAGTGAAGTATATACAGGTAAGGAGGAAGCAAAATGGCAAACCGCCACAGGTCAAAACACAATAGATCAAAACGCAATATTACAAAGCTGTTTGAAGAAAGAAGGGGGAACCTTGACTCCCGCGTGAAGCGGGACTATATAAGGAACGGGATAGCGACCATTCCCTGTAATATTTCCGACTATAACGATGTGATAAGCACCTACAGTGTGGACGGCTTTGAGACTCTGGCTCCGGAGTTTGAGGATTATGTCAAATCATCCGCGGAGGTGGCCACTCCTGAGCATCCGCTTGTGCTTAACATCATCGGGGACAGTCTGAGCGAGAAGGAGAAAAAGACCATCGCGGATGTCATCATGGAGGATTTCGCCTATGATCTGGGTATCGTTGAAAAGGAAGAGAAGAGGCATATGCGCATCTTCTTGGGTATGTTCTTCGGCCTGCTCATTTCAGGAGTGCTGCTGTATCTGACCCATGTTCTGGCGGAGGTGCCCCGGGAGCTGTTTTTTATCCTGTTCTGGTTTATGGGCGATACGCTGTGTGACTATATCTTCCTGACAGGGCATGATCTTCGCAGGGACAGGCTGCTTGCCGGACGGCTTGCGAGCATCAGGGTGATGTTTTCCGACAGCTTTAAGGATCCTGCCTACACCAAAAACGATGTGGACAGGCTGTACTCAGAGATAGAGAAGGAAGTGGAGGAAACGATACGGGAAGAGAAATCAGCGGAGACCGACGACTCAATAGTTTGACATTCCGGCAACCGGATTGAAACGCGATGAGATGAATGCTATAATAGTCAGGTCAGCTTACTTTTTTATCTGTTCCGACGAATAGATATGATGTCGGGGTCAAAAGTGCCATGTGACATTTGACCCAGACATCATCTTCATATATGCTGGATGACGAAGCATGAGATCACGGATACGTTTATCAGAGAGCTTTACATACAGTAAAATGCTGCGGTTTACTTTGCCGTCCGTTGTGATGAATATATTTGCTTCCCTGTACATCATCGTGGACGGCTTTTTTGTCGCTAATTTTGTCGGGACGGCGGAATTTGCGGCTGTCAATCTGATCATGCCCGCGATGAATATCCCCGGGACTATCGGGTATATGTTCGGCGTGGGAGGCAGCGCGCTGATCGCAAGGCTTTCAGGTGAGGGTGACCAGGATAAGGCGAACAGCCTCTTTTCCCTGCTTGTGTTAGTGTCCTCCTGTCTGGGTGTATTGATGCTTGTGCCGGGTTTTATCTTTATGCGCCCGCTCACAGCTCTGCTCGGTGCACAGGGACAGCTCCTTGAAAACAGTGTGCTGTACGGACGGATCTTTATATTGGCACTGCCGGCATGGATATTGCTGTATGAATTTCAGCTTTTCTTTGTAGCTGCCGAAAGACCGGAGCTGGGCCTTGCCGTTACATTATGCGCGGGTTTCTGTAATATAGCACTGGACGCGCTTTTTATCATAGTATTTAAATGGGGGCTTGCAGGGGCAGCGGCGGCCTCGGCAATAAGTCAGCTCACGGGGGGGCTGTTTCCGATCATTTATTTCGGACGGAAGAACAACAGTCTTCTGAGGCTTACGAAGCCTGTATGGGATGGCATCGCGATCCTTAAGGCTTTAGGAAACGGATCCTCGGAATTCATGTCGGAGGTCTCCTATTCCGTCGTGGGGATCATCTACAATCTGCAGCTGCTTAAATACGCGGGTGAAAACGGTGTCGCCATTTATGGGGTGCTTATGTATGTAAGCCTCATCTTTTCAGCCATTTTTGTAGGGTATTCAAATGGTATCGGACCGGTGTTCAGCTATCATTACGGCGCAGGGGATCACGGGGAGTTAAAAAAACTGCGAAAAAGAAGCCTGGCGCTCATCGCGCTTACATCCGTTGTGATGTTTGTGCTTTCCGAAGCTCTTGCAGTTCCCGTTTCGGGCCTCTTTTTTCAGAGGGACGCGAAGGTGGTTCGGGACACCGTACACGCATTCAGGATTTTTTCTCCCGCGTATCTGTTTGCGGGCATAGCCATTTTCAACCAGGCTTTCTTTACGGCTCTGGGCAACGGACAGGTATCTGCGGTGATAGCTTTTCTGCGTACGTTTGTGTTTGAGCTGGTGGCGGTGCTCTTACTGCCGGGACTGCTTGGGATCGACGGCATATGGTGCTGTGCATTGTTCTCAGAGCTTATGGCTGCCGTGACCGGGAGCATATTCGTGATCGCGCTGCAAAAAAAATATCAATACTGAATACAGTAAACGGATCAGATTCGTTCACTATATTAATAACTTTACAGGAGGAATGTTATGTCGATTTTTACAATTGTAGTGTTGCTGGGGATCTTTTTGATCATCGGTGGTATTTCTCTTGCGGCCACGCCGCTCATAACCTTTATGAGCGCGGGCTACTTCATCATCGTATTGTTTTTCATCTGGGGCATTGCGGGCATTATCCGCGGAGTCCGCGAGAAGCGCTACGATAAGGATTTTTTCTTTGCAATACTCAGCCTGATCTTAGCCATTGTCGGCTTTGCCACACCGGGAGCCGCCGCCCTGAACAGCTCCATGCTGATCTACATGGCTGCCTTCTGGTTCCTGCTTCATGGTGTGCTGTCCATAATCAATGCCATAAGGACCTATAAGGAGGGAGCCGGGACCGCGGTCGTGGTGATAGGTGTAATACTGGGCGTGCTGGAGCTGATCCTGTTTGGCTACTCCATGGCGCATCCGGCAGTGCTGGCGGTGAGCATCGGCGTTCTCATCGGCTTCTATTTTATAGAATCCGGCCTCAATTTGATCCTTATCGGATCGGTTGCCTGCAAAGGAGGCAATAATCTTACGATCCTGTTCACGATCATGGGAGTTCTGATGATAATAGGCGGCTTCTGCATGATCGCCACTCCGCTGACGAGCTTCTTCAGTGTCGGGCATTGTATAATAATGCTGTTATTTATCAACGGCGTTCTCGGTATAGTCAGGGCCATCTTGAACAAGCGCTACGACAGGGAGTTTTTCTTTTCGATATTGAGCCTGATACTGGGCATCATCGGCTTTTCAGTTCCCGGACTTGCGGAAAGGGGCAGCCTGGCCATGCTGTATATAGCCGCGGCGTGGTTCATCCTTCGCGGCGTACTCTCAATCATCGCGGCTCTGGATAATAAGAAGAAGGGTGCCGGGACCGCAGTCGTGGTGATCGGCATCATACTGGGTGTGCTGGAGCTGATCATCGGTATCTTAAGTGCGGCGCATCCCGCGGTACTGGCCATAGGTCTGGGTATCTTCATCGGCCTGAGCTTTATTGAGTCAGGCTTCAATCTGATCTTTACCGGGTCGGCTGTATCAAGTGCCGTGGCAATAAGCCGGGACCTGTAAGAGCGCCGGAAGCTATCAAACATTATCAGTGGTTCAGGTACGAGCCGGGCAGACCCGGCCCGTGCCTGAACGCGGAGTTTAAACTATGAACGAATATCTGATCAGGCTTATTCCTGATATCCTGAAGCCCTACGTGACGGACAGCGTGGCGAATAATCTGATGCTCTTCGGATTGTCGATCGTCCTGACCATGGCCTATCTGGCGGCCCTTTTCCTGGTCGCCGTATTACTGAGAAGACTCAATAAAAAATTATTCAGTTACCTTACAGAAAAAAAAGGAAAGAAGACGCATCTCCTTTTTCTGGAGGGTTTTATAAACGCCTACATCATAATAATAGCCATTATCATCCCGTTAGCCGGGGACAGCCTGAAGAAGTCGCTTCTGGGAAGTGCCGCCGTGGTCACTGCCGTGCTGGGCTTTGCCGGACAGGATATAATAAAGGATATGCTGGCAGGCCTGCTCATCAGCATATACAAGCCCTTTGATATCGGAGACCGCATAGCGCTTGAGGACGGGACCATCGGGATAGTCGAGTCTGTCACCCTGCACCATGTGGTGCTTCTCGTTATAGATACTCAGCGTGTGGTCATACCTAACAGCAAGATCAATAACGCGGGTCTGGTCAATTACAGCTTCGACTATGTAGACCGGTCAATTTTTTTCAAATTTCCCGTAGCCTATGACTCGGATCTTGAAAAGACCAAGACCGTAATAATGGATTGCGTGATGGCTTCGCCTTATTCCGACCCGGGCAAAAGGGGCAGGGACGGAAAGATGTCATATGCATCGGTATATTTTCTGGAGATGGCGGACAGTGCGCTCATAATGGCTGTCACTGTGTATTATAAGCCCACGGTTCCTACCGAGGTCGTCAGGGATGATATCAATACCCGGGTCTTTAAAGCCCTTGGAGAGGCAGGGATCGAGATCCCTTATGCTTATACAAATGTTGTGATAAAGAAGGATGCGGATGTCGGGGAATAACAAAGCAAACACGTAGCAGACACCGGATTAGCCCTTTCGGCAAAGGATAACGGAGAGTATCAGGAGTGCTTGAAAAAATAAAAAATTTTGCGTTATATGGGGGAACCGACAAAGAGAGCTATAACGCGGTAAGGGGAAAGATCCAGGAGTATAACAGGATCACGGCGTTTGTATTTGCGTCCGTCGCGGCGCTCCTGATAGCCATCATGTTTATACTGGCACAATCTCAGGAGGGCTTTTCGGGATCAAAGACGGTATATGCCTTTGGTGTTATTTTCTCTCTGGTGCAGGTCGGCATTTCGATCCTGGCAAAGAAAATACCGGTGCTGTCTTATGTTTCGGTATATATGGCAATATCCGTTTTCCTGATATACGGTATAGCGATCGCTACCCTGACAAGACCTGAGGAGCAGACCGTTACCTTCATGGTCCTTATGATCTTTGTCCCGCTCATATTCATTGACTGTCCGCTTCGCATCGCCCTGAGCCTGATCTTTTTTATAATCGTATTTATCATCATGGCCTGCAGAACAAAAACCGGGTCCATACTGTCGGTGGACATTACGGATGCGATCATTTTCGGCATCCTTGCCATAGTGTCCGAGAGTGTGGTTAACCGGGTCAAGATAAAGGGCTATGTCCTGGAGAACAGGCTTCATATCATGAGTGAGACGGACCAGCTTACGGGGATGAACAACCGTAACTGCTATGAGCTGCGTATACCTCAGTATCACTCGATGTACTGCAATTCGATCTGCTGCATTTACATTGATATCAACGGACTTCATGAACTGAATAATACGCGAGGGCATAAGAGGGGGGATGAGATGCTGTGCTATATAGCGGATGCTTTGAAGACGCAGTTCGGACAAGAGCACACATATCGTGTGGGTGGAGACGAATATGTGGCTTTTGTGCCCGATACCCCGAGGGAGGAGATCGAAAAAAGGATCGGTACCCTGTGTGAGACTATAGAGGAGCATGGGTATCACGCTGCGATCGGTTATGAGTACTCGGAAAAAAAGGATCAGGATATAAACGAGCTTATCATGAGTGCCGAAACCGGAATGTACAGGGACAAGGCAGAGTTTTACAAGGTACGGGACAGAAGGGAAAGATAGCGTTACACATTGGTTTGAGCGTATATGATAATGAAAACCTGATAAGTAAGGGAGGACGGGAGCATGGAATGGGAAGTGAGTTTAATTGAGCGGCTGCAGGGGGGACTTGACAGTCTCCAGGGGCTTGTGAAGCTTTTAGCCTTCATCGGCGCCGAAACGGGCCTGCTGATGGTCGTACTGATCGTGATGTTCTGTTTCAGGAAGGAGGCGGGACAGAAGCTGGCGCTGGTAACAGCATCCCTGAACGCATGGCTGCCAATGATAAAATCGATCGTGCTGAGGCCCAGGCCGTACATGCAGTACCCGGACAGGGTCAAGGCGGCGGCTCTGGTAGAAAAGGGGGCAACGGCGCAGGATGTGGCGGCTCAGGGCTATTCCTTTCCCAGCATGCACAGCGCGTCCGTTCCCGCGTTATTTTTCACCCTGGCAATGCAGGTAAAAAAGAGATGGCTCTATATACTTGCGGCAGTCCTGACCGTGCTCGTCGGTGTTTCAAGAGTTGTTGCCGGCATGCACTATCCGACAGACGTGCTTGCCGGGTGGATACTGGGTTTTATGGTGGCAGGGGTGTTTGTGCTGCTTGACCGGTATGTGCATAACGAGGTACTGTATCATTTAATACTGCTGGTAACCGCGCTTCCCGGGCTTTTCTATGTGCGCACAAACGATTATTTCACCTCCTTCGGGTGCCTTATCGGGGCGATTGCGGCAATTAACTTTGAACGCAGGTATGTAAACTATAAAGAGACAAGGAGACTGCCTGTGATGATACTGCGTGTACTCGGCGCAGCCGTGGTATATTTTGTGGTGAACACGCTGCTGAAGCTTCCCTTTGACAAGGAATTCCTTGCGGGGGCAACTCTCGGAGCACTTCTTATAAGGGCTGCCAGGTATGCGGTCATCATGTTCCTGGTAATGGGGGTATACCCGATGCTCTTTCCTCTGTATGAGAGGATCGGTAAGAAGCAGGTTCGGTAAGGAGCTGATTAAGTATCAGCTGAAGGACGGCGGTAAATGCTCTGACATTTGGTATGACCGGTCATGTAAAAAAACATGACCGGTTTTTATATAAATTTAATTTTTTTCATCTGGCAAAATGAAGCAGATATGATATATTAATAAGTTGTTGACTCATGTAAGCATAGGGTAACTACCCGGGCAGTCAGAATAAAGATGCCGCATAGGAAGAACCGGAAACAGAATTGAGGAGGTTGAGAGCTTGAGGGTATTTTTCCGAAAAAAAGGTCACAGGGTCATTTATACGGCGGCTGCATTCCTTGCAGTGCTTTCCGTTACAGGCTGTAATAAGGAGAAGATCCCGGAGGATGAGCTGTCTCCCAGCATAACCGAAACGGCGATCTCTGTAACCGAAGAGCTTCCTGCCGTAAAGACGCTTTCCACGGAATCCTATTTCATAGGAACCTATGAAGCTGACAGCACGGTTACCATAATCCCGAGGGTGAGCGCAGAGGTCCTGAGTGTGAATTTTGAGGTTGGGGACCATGTGGACGCGGGAGAGCTCCTTTTTACGCTTGACGACAGCAGCGCAAGGATAGCGCTGGATCAGGCGAACGCGGGGCTTAAGAGCGCGGAGGCCGGGCTTGACGCCGCAAAGGCCAATTACGAGGCGGGACAGGCCTCATATATAGCGCAGGAGGCTTCCAATACCGCTACACATTTTGCGGCGGCGGAGACTCTCGGAAAGATAGATACCACGGGGCAGCAGCTGCAGGTCGCGGCTGACTCCGCCTATGTTCAGGCAAGACAGGCAGGCCTTAGCTCTGATTCCGCCCATGTCACCTATGATTTCTACAAGGATCAGATAAGAGCGGCCGAGGATAAAAGGGAGGGGCTTACGGCCGCCGAAAGCTCCGCAAAGCAGGCACTTGACAGTGCGCAGAGCGGTCTTTCCGCCGCTGCAAACGCCGTTACCTCACTGAGTAAGATAAAGGAGCAGTACGAGACCATTCCCGCAACGGATTCAGGGATGACACAGGAGGAGTTTCTTAAGACCGTGGGCTTTAATTCGGTGGAGGAGCTTGACGCCGCCATAATTGAGGCGCAGGGGTCGCTCACTCAGGCACAGAAGCAGGTAAATACCGCAAGCAGCGCGTATTCGTCGGCACAGAGTGCCCTTGTAAGCCTTGAAGGGACTATTGACCAGCTCTATATGCAGAAGGATACCGCAGGCAACACCGCCGAGAGCGCTTCCTTAAGCTATAGTCTTGCAGGAGAATCCGCGGAGCTTGCCAGAAGGCAGAAGTCGGATTTCGACACCTATACAAGAAATACGATAACCTCCCAGGCTCTTGCCCAGGTCATAGGCTCCGATCAGCAGCTTGCCGCAGGCGGCGCGCAGGTAAGGGCCAGCGGGGCTCAGGTAAACGTCACGAGCGCGGGTGTCGATCAGGCGAAGGCTTCCGTGGAGAACGCAAAGACGGCTCTTTCATATTACAGCGTAAGCAGTCCGGTGTCCGGGACCATCACCGAGATCAACATCTCGGAGCATAACATGGCGGGGCCGGGGCAGACCGCCTATACCATCAAGGGCGACGCTCCCGGAAAGATCGTTTTTTATGTGGCCGAGAAGACTGCAAAGGAGATGAAGCAGGGCGATGCGGTGACGCTTGAAAAGGACGGAGAGGAGTTTGCCGGAAGCATCACCCTCATATCGGATGAGGTGGATACCTCTACGGGGCTTTACAAGGTAGAGGCACAGGCTGCGGATCCGGGGCTTTCCCTGCCGTTTGACTCGAGCGTAAAGCTGAGGGCTGCCTCAAGAAAGGCCGCGGATGTGCTTACGGTTCCCGTTGACAGCGTTTATTATGACAACGATCAGGCCTTTGTTTATATCAACGACCATGGTACCGCGGTAAGAAGAGATGTGACCACAGGGCTTTCGGAGGGAGGCTTTATCGAGATAAAGACAGGCATAGTTTCCGGCGAGTATGTCATCACGAGCTGGAATGCGAGGCTTAAGGACGGTTCAAGGGTGATTGCCGAGCATGACGTCGGAAAAAAAGAGGGTAATGATATAGTGGTGGTGATCGACTGATGAAACAGCTTACTAAGGCAGCGATAAAAAAGCCGGTCACTGTGATAGTATTACTTGTGGGGCTTGTCCTGTTCTCGGTCTTTTCGATATCGGGAATGGCTCTTCAGCTCATGCCGGACATAAATATCCCCATGCTTGTGGTGATGGCTACCTATCCCGGGGCCTCTCCCGAGGAGGTGGATTCCAATGTCATGGAGAAGCTGAGGGAGGCCTGCGCAAATGTATCGGGGCTTAAGAAGGCACAGACAACGTCAAATGAAAGCTATGGCGTACTGGTGCTTCAGTTTAATTACGGCATAAAGATAGCTGATGCGCACGATGATATAAGCGCAAAGATTGAAACCGTGCTGAATGACCTGCCCGATGATGTGGGAAAGCCTACGATCATGGAGCTTGATATGAATTCCTTTGACGATATGACCCTGTCGGTTTCCACAGAGGCCAGGGGACTGGACCTTCTGAATATCGTCAACGAGGAGCTGGAGCCCCAGCTGAGGAGGGCAGGAGCCCTTGCGGACCTGACCGTGACCGGAGGCAATGAGAAGTATATCTCCGTCAGGCTGATCCCTGAATATGCCAGACAGTACGGTATAAGCGCGAACTCCATAGTATCGGCCATCACCTCTGTCAATTACTCTATCCCGGCAGGCTCGGTCACATACGGGAATCAGTCCCTTAATATGGAGACCGAGGTACGCTATGATGATATCGAAAGGCTCAGGCAGATACCCATCACGACCTCAACGGGGCAGACGATACATCTTTATGATGTATGTGATATAGATTACGGCACATCGGACGCGACTTCTCTTTCGCGCTATGACGGAAACGATAATATCAGTATCGGCTTAAAGCGTAAGCAGTCATCCACCTCGGTCATACTGTCAAGGCAGATACAGGGCATCATTGAGGACTTCAGGACATCAAATCCGGAGGTAAGTATCAAGATCATTCGTGACAGCGCGGACGAGATCAGGGATACCCTGCGTTCGGTGGTGAAAACACTTGTTCAGGGCGTCCTTCTTGCGATGTTAGTGATCTTTATCTTTTTCGGGGATCTGAAGGGCTCACTTATCGTAGGGAGCACCATGCCAGTTTCCCTGCTTTTTGCCGTGGTCTGCATGTATTTTGCGGGGATATCCTTAAACCTTGTGTCCATGAATGCCCTGGTGCTTTCCATCGGAATGATCACCGACAACGCAGTAGTCGTTATCGAGCTTTGCTTCAGGAAAAAGGAGGCAGGGCTTGAGTATGCCGACGCGGCATATGAAGGCACCTCCGTTGTCATAGGCTCCGTAATCGGTTCTACCATAACTACGGTAGTCGTTTATCTTCCACTTGCCCTGCTTGAGGGCATGTCCGGGCAGTATTTCAAGCAGCTTGGCTATACCATAGTATTTGTTCTGCTTGCTTCTCTTTTCTGCGCAACCACTCTTGTTCCCTTTTTCTATTCGGTCTACAAGCCTGTTGAGAGAAAGAATAATCCTGTCACAAAGCTGATAGAAAGGATAGCAAAGGTATACGGCAGGGTCCTTGAAAGGATCCTTAATAAGAGCGTCCTGGTGGTGCTTACGGCGGTTGTCCTGTTTGCCTTATCCATCTACCTTGCCAGCGGCATGAGGAGCGAGCTGCTTGCGGCGGTGGATGAGGGCATAATGCAGATAAACCTTAAGTTCCGCCCAAACTTAAGCCTTGAGACCATGGATACTACGGTCATGGAGCTTGAAAGCTTTGTCAGGGAAAGCGGGGTCGTGGATGATTACAGCATCACCGTCCAAGAGGCATCCTCAAGCGCTTCGGTTACGGCCTACAAAATGGATGACATCGAGCTCACGACCCAGCAGATAGTTGATGACTGGAACGAAAAGCTCAGGAATTATTCGACGATCTGTGAGATAACCGTAAGTGCCGGCTCCTCAACGGGACTGGGTTCCATGAACTCAGGCGGCACGGAGGAGATAGACATAGCCGCGGATGACCTTGAGTCCCTTCGTGAGGGCAGCAGGATGATAACGGATATCCTGGAGGACACTAAGGGAGTGCTTTCGGTTAACTCCTCGGTAGAGGAGACCGGCTCGAAGATCATGATAGATATAGACCCGGAGCTTGCAAGGGTAAAGGGCTTTGCCCCGGCACAGCTGTCACAGATGGTCTATATGAACATGAACGGAGCGGATGCCGGAGAGGTTACGATAGAGCATAATAAATACGATATTAAGGTCGAGTATCCCAAGGATTATTTCTCATCCCTGGATGAGGTAAGGGCAATGACGTTTACAAGCCCCTCGGGGGCGGAAGTCCTTCTTTCGGAGATCGCCGATATCCGTTTCACGGAGGCCTCACAGAGCATCACAAGATCAGACGGGCGCTACAGCGCCTCGATAAATGCCATTATGACCGTTGAAACAAAGGACGAGATAATGGACAGGGTTCACGAAAGGTTTGATACCCTTACGCTGCCGGAGGGCGTAAACTTCATCGAGAACGCCATTACGGAGACAATGACCGAGGAGTTTGCGGCGATCGGCCAGGCCATAGTCATCGCCTTTTACCTTGTATTCATGGTTATGGCCATTCAGTTTGAATCCATAGCCTATTCGATCCTTATAATGCTGAGCATCCCCTTTGCGGCCATAGGCTCCATCCTGCTTATGAGGATCCTTGATGTCAAGGTATCGATGACGGTCCTGCTTGGTGTACTGATGTTGGCGGGTATAGTCGTTAATAACGGTATTATCTATATTGATACGACAAACCAGTTCAGGGATGGCGGACTGGAAATAAAAAAGGCACTGGTGACGGCAGGAAAGGACCGTTTGAGGCCCATACTCATCACTACGATAACGACAGAGCTTTCCATGATCCCGGTTGCTTTTAAGCTTGCGAAGAACTCGGAAAGCTTACAGGGCATGGCGGTGGTGATAGTAGGAGGACTGTTCGCCTCTACTCTTCTTACGCTGCTGCTCATACCGAACTTCTACCTTATGTTTGAGGTGTTCCATAAAAAGAGGGACAAGGAAAGAAAGAAACGAAAGGAAAGATATAAAGCTGCAAAGGATACGGCTGATGCTTCGGACGGAGACGTAAACAAGGATGGAGGCATCCCTGAGATCGCGGACAAAAACAGTGCTGCCGCAGATGGCACTTTGGATATAAAGAGCCTTGATGACTCAGAGCCTGAAGACGGGAAGGACGGAACAGCAGAAGATAAGAAGGACGGCAAAAAAGACGATAATACAGAAGAAATAACGGATAAATAAAAGTAGTTTTTAAAGCGCGGCTTATCTGTTATAATGATTAATGGGTGCGCGGATTTTTACGTCTGACGCCGGTTTATCGGATAAAGGAACATTGACCATATGAGTCAAAAGGGAGAGGCAGTGGAGAAGAAGGTAAGATCGTTTTCCGCAGAATTTTGCGAGCTGATCGGTGAACTCAGAGACCATAAGGATTATGTCAGGCTGAAGGATTATATACAGCATGGGAATATCTCTACTTATACCCACTGTCTGAGGGTGGCAAAGAGGAGCTTTGACCTTGCAAGGAAGCTGGGCATAAGGATCAATGAAAAGGAAATGCTTAAGGGAGCCATGCTTCATGACTATTTCCTCTATGACTGGCATGATCACGGGGATAAGCTTCACGGCTATCACCATCCTCATATAGCGCTTAAGAACGCCAGAAGGGATTTCGGGCTTACCGAGAGGGAGCAGAATATCATACAGAGCCATATGTGGCCCCTTACCATTACTCATCTTCCAAGGTGCAGGGAAGCGGTCATAGTATGTATAGCCGATAAGATATGCTCCATTGAGGAAACGTTCAAGAAGGATCTCAGGAGGCTCAAGGAGCTGAATATCTGAGAAAACATATGGTAAACGGATCGGATCCGTTCACGGGTATAACAGGAGGAGAGGATGAGGACCGAGATCAGGGATATAGCAGCTGACAACGCGCAGAATCAGGTGAGGCTTTGTATCAATATCATGGATGCGTCTGAGGAGCTGAAGGTAAAGGACAGACCGCTTGTTCTGGTATGTCCCGGAGGGGGCTATACCTTTACCTCCGACAGAGAGGCGGATGCGGTCGCGGTACAGTTTAACGCAATGGGCTTTCATTCCGCGGTCTTACGCTACTCGGTCGCTCCGGCGGAATATCCGGAGGCACTTCTTGAGCTCGGAAGGTCGATCCTGCATTTAAGGAGGAATGCGAAAAAATGGCATATTGATAAGGACAGGATCATTCTCCTTGGCTTTTCGGCGGGAGGTCACCTTGTCTGCAGCTATTGCTGCTTCTGGGAAGAAGACTTTGTAGCAAAAGAGCTCGGGGCTGAAAAGGAGGAGCTTAAGCCAAACGGAATGATGCTCGGGTATCCTGTGATCACAAGCGGTGAGTTTGCCCATAAGGATTCGATCGACAATCTTCTGGGGAAGAGGGCATCGGATATGGAGCTCAGGGAAAAAATGAGCCTTGAGAAGCAGATATCCAAAAGTGTGCCCCGCACCTTTGTATGGCATACCTTTGGAGACAAGACGGTACCGGTCCAGAATACCTTAATGCTTGTGGACGCACTGGTAAAGAATGAGATCCCGGTGGAGTGCCATATTTTTGAAAAGGGCGACCACGGTCTCAGCATGGCTGACTGGTATACCGTGGATAAGGACGGATTCGGTATTGAGAAGGGCTGCCAGAGCTGGATAAGGCTTGCAGGGAATTGGCTTTCGCACTATCTTTACAGTGAGGACTGCACAGGTTCAGGATGCAGCTTAAGTTAATGACATTGGATTTACAAAGGAGACAAGAGGATGAACGAAAATATTACGAAAAGAAACAAACTGCTGGCTGAAAAGGTGATAAAGGGCCTTGAGTCGAGAAATATGAGCGGCTATTACGCAAAGAATAAGAAGGAGGCCCTTAAGCTTGCGCTTGAGCTTATTCCCGAAAAGAGCAGGGTCACCATGGGCGGGGCCATGAGCGCTCATGAGATCGGGCTTGTGGATGCCTTAAAGGAGGGCAATTATACCTTTATAGACAGGGACGAATATGAGGACAAGCGTGCGGCTATGCTTGAGGCCTATGACGCCGATGTATTTCTCTCAAGTGTTAACGCGATGACGGAGGACGGTATCCTTATCAATATCGACGGTAATTCAAACAGGGTGTCCGCCATAGCCCAGGGACCGAAGAAGGTGGTCTTTATAGCCGGAATGAACAAGGTATGCAGCGATGTGGACGGTGCGATGAAGAGGGCAAGGAATGTAGCGGCTCCCATTAACGCACAGCGCTTCGGGCTCGATACCCCATGCACGAAAACAGGGGCATGCATGGACTGTAAGTCGCCTGACACGATCTGCTGTCAGTTCCTTATGACAAGATATTCAAAGCATAGCGGAAGGATACACGTTATCCTTGTAAATGACAACCTTGGCTTCTGAGAGTGGGCAGAAATGCGCATTGGAGGAATGCAGGCGACCTGGATATCACATGGTAAACGCCCGAAGGATCGTTTCATAAAGCGGAATCACATTAAAAACGCCCGGAATTATCCCGGGCGTTTTTATCGCGGAGCCTTCGAAAGGAAGGTTATGATCCCGTTATCAGAGTACGACTCCGTCCTTGAATATGGAGATCTCACGGAAGCCGCGTTCCTCTGTTTTGGTGCGCTTTCCGCCTGCCACCTCAAGCACGTAGTCAAGAAGCCTGTCCCCCGCTTCGTCTAAGGGCTCGCCCTCGGCTACGGAGCCGGCGTTAAAATCTATCCAGCCGTTTTTCTTTTCATAGAGAGCCGTATTGGTGGAGATCTTTACCGTGGGAGCCGGGGCGCCAAAGGGAGTCCCGCGTCCGGTGGTAAAGAGTATAAGGTGTGCTCCTGCCGCGGTCAGGTCGGTGGAGCTTACAAGATCGTTGCCGGGACCGGAGAGAAGGTTAAGGCCCTTCTTTACTACCGGCTCAGCATAGCCCAGTACATCGACGATCTGTGCGCTTCCTCCCTTCTGGACGCAGCCGCAGGACTTATCCTCAAGGGTGGTTATACCGCCTGCCTTGTTGCCAGGGCTGGGGTTTTCATAGACCACCTGTCCGTGTGACACAAAGTATTCCTTGAAGTCATCTATCATTTTGACCGCTTTATTGAATACGGCCTCATTCTCGCACCGCTCAAACAATATGGATTCCGCGCCAAACATTTCCGGAACCTCGGTGAGGACGGTGGAACCGCCCAGAGCGATAAGACGGTCTGAGAACCTTCCGACCGTGGGGTTTGCCGTGATGCCGGAAAGCCCGTCGGAGCCTCCGCATTTCATGCCGACAATAAGCTCGGAGGCATCCGTTTCCTCCCGCCTGAACGTGCCCGCGTAATCGGCAAGCTCCTTTAAGAGCCTTGAGCCTTCCGCTATCTCATCACTTACGTCCTGTGTAATGAGGAATTTGACCCTCTCAGGATCATAATCTCCCAGAATCTCCTTAAAAAGCGAAAGCGTAAGGTTTTCACAGCCGAGACCCAGCACAAGAACGCCGCCCGCATTGGGATGGTTTACAAGAGAGGCAAGAAGACGGCCGGTCTGCTTAAGATCATCGCCCAGCTGGCTGCAGCCGAAGGGATGGGGAAAGTGGTACAGACCCTCCACTGTTCCCTTTACAAGATCCTGGTTCTGCGAAGCAAGCTGACCGGCTATGGAGTTGACACATCCTACTATCGGGATTATCCACAGCTCATTACGGATGCCGACACTGCCGTTTTTACGCCTGAAGCCCTGAAAGGTCCTTTTTTCAACGACCGGGAGGTCATAGACCCTGTGATCATAGGTGAAGCTGTCATTTTCGGAAAGCCCGGTATGCGCATTGTGTGTATGGACCCAGCTTCCCTTCTGAATGCTTTCGGAGGCAATGGCAATGGTGTTTCCGTATTTTATGACAGGAGCTGCCTCGTTTATGTCTGAGAGTGCTATTTTGTGGCCTCTGGCAACGTCCTCAAGGGCGGTGACTGAGATATCGCCCACGGAAACGGTTTCGTTCTTTTTTATATCCTCAAGCGCTACCGCAACGTTGTCTGAGGGATGGATCTTTATCAGCTTCATAATATCTCCTTCATCGATTCATACATTCCCTTTTCTTCGATCAGCTTAAGATCCTTAATGACCTCCTCCGTAAAGCCCGAAAGCTTTTCAAGCTCTCCGTCCCACATACGGTCGTTTCCGATAACGGCCTTTGCAAGGGCATCGGTATCGTCATTTTTGTGATCGTAGAAGAAATCAAGCACCCACTGGTCATCCTTTATCTCATATACATCATTGCCGCGCTTGGCCTTAAGGCTTCCCTCGCCCTTTTCGGTCCCGTTATGATAGAAGGCGATGAAGGCCGCAAAGGAGAAGGTCAGGCAGGGAGCAAGCTTTCCGCCGTTCCTGTTTGCGTATTCGATAAGGGAGGGCATGCAGCGGGCCTTCCATTTTGAAGCCGAATTCAGCGATATGGAGAGCAGAAGATGATCCACATAGGGATTTGAGAACCTTTCGGTCACATCAGCCGCAAACTGCATGAGGTTATCTTTGGGAAGATCAAGAGTGGGTATGACCTCATCGTAGATGGTCTTATTCATAAAGCTATGGATGACCTCATCCTTCATACAGTCTCTGACTATATCCTGACCGGACAGGTAGGCCGCCATGATAAAGGAGGTGTGGGCACCGTTTAAGATACGGACCTTTCTCTGCTTATATGGAGTCACGTCGTCCACCACTATGATCGGAAGATCTGCCTTTTCAAAGGGAAGCTCGTCCTTGATGCTCTGCGGTCCTTCTATAACCCAGAAGCCGAAGACCTCTCCGGTATCGATCAGGTTATCCTGGTAGCCGAGCTCCTCACAGATGGAAGCGGCTTCGTTTCTGGGATAGCCGGGAACTATCCTGTCAACGAGGGTGGAGCAGAAGATGTTCTCGGAATCCACCCATTTTGAAAACTCGTCGGAGAGCCCCCAGAGGTCAATATACTGGTGTACGCATTTTTTGAGTTCATCCCCGTTGTGATCTATAAGCTCACAGGAAAGGATGATGAAGCCGGGGAGCTTTTTTTCAAACCTTCTGTAAAGGAAGGCGGTAAGCTTTCCGGGAAAGCTTGCGGGAGGGGCATCGTCCTTTTTGCATTCGGGATCAAAGGCTATGCCTGCCTCTGTTGTGTTTGAAACGATGAAGCGAAGATCTTTATTATCGGCGTTAGCCATAAGCGCCTCAAAATCCTCGTAGGGGTTTAAGCAGCGGGATATAGAGGAGATGACCCTTTTTCTGTTCACCTTCTGACCGTTCTCCGAGCCCCTCAGGAACAGGGTATAGAGGCCCTCCTGCTCGTTCAGCATCGGAGCAAGGCCCTGGGCGATAGGCTGGGTCACCACGATCTTTCCGTTGAAGCCTCCCTTTTCGTTCATACAGTCAAAGAAATAATCCACAAACGCGCGGAGGAAGTTTCCTTCCCCGAACTGAAGCACCCTTTCCGGTGCATCCTTAAGTAAAAATTCGTTAAAGCCCTGTTTTTCAAGTGTGCTGTAGCTTAATTTGTCCATTTTTTCCTCCTGTTCTGCGCCGATATATTCAGATACCAAAGTATCTTTCCGCATTGTAATAGCTTATCCCTTCAACGATCTTTTTAAGAGATGCCTCATTGTCGGGATATTCTCCGTCCTCTACCCACTGTCCGATAAGATTGCACATTATGCGGCGAAAATAATCATGCCTTGTATAGGAAAGGAAGGAGCGTGAGTCGGTGAGCATTCCCACAAAATTGCCCAAAAGCCCGAGATTGGCAAGAGAACGCATCTGCTCCTCCATACCGTCTCTGGTATCAAGGAACCACCATGCGGCGCCCATCTGGATCTTTGAGGGAACCTCACAGGACTGGAAAGCACCCATACAGGTACCTATCAGGTTAAAGTCATTGTGATCGAGAGAGAAGATGATGGTCTTTGGAAGCTCATCGGTTTTGTCGAGCTCTGAAAGGAAGGCCGCAAGCTCATCTCCGCAGCTGCTCTTTGCGATCATGTCAAAGCCGGTGTCGGGACCCTCAAGCTTGAACATTCTTTCGTTTACGTTCCTGGTGCAGGAATAGTGGATCTCCATTACAAAGCCTTCCTTCTTGTACTTGCGGCCAAGATGAAGGAGTATGGCGGTCTGGTATTTGTCGGTCTCCTCACGGGTGAGCTCACCCCCGGCCATAGCCTTTTTAAAGATCGCATCCACCTCCTCAGGGGTCCCTTTTCTGAAGGGCACGTAGTCTATGCCGTGATCCGTAGCGCGGCAGCCGTGAGCCTTGAAGTAGTCGATCCTTTCGTCAAGAGCGGCGCATACCTCGGAGACGCTTGAAAGGGTATCCTTTCCCGTGCTCTTTGCAAGCCTGCCGATATAATCCGTGAAACCGGCCTTGTTTATGTTTATGGCCTTATCGGGACGGAAGGAGGGGCAGACCATGAATTTAATGCTGTCGTCCGCCTTTATCTTTTCGTGCCAGGAAAGGTCGTCTATGGGATCGTCGGTAGTGCCGATGTATTTTACGTTGGATTTTTCGATAATGCCGCGGACCGTGAGGCCGGGATCGTTTTTAAGCATATCAGAGGTCCTGTCCCAGATCTCTTTGGCGTTTTCTGCTGTCAGAGGCTTGGTGATGCCGAAGTATTTCTTAAGCTCCAGATTGCACCAGTGATACATCGGGTTTCCTATGGCCATTTCCAGAGCCTTTGCAAATTCAACAAATTTGTCGTAAGGGTCGGCGCCGCCGGTAACCGTATCCTCGGGCACGCCGTTCGAACGCATCACACGCCATTTATAATGATCACCGAAATAGGTTCCGTCATCATTCCTGCCGCCCAGCCATACCTCGGCTATATTGTTGTAACGGCGGTTCTCGTATATTTCCTTTGGAGAAATGTGACAGTGATAGTCGATCAGAGGCAGATTCTCGGAATATTCGTGAAAAAGCCTCTTTGCGGTTTCATTCTTCAGCATGAAATCCTTATCCATAAATGCTTTCATAGAATAATGTCCTCCTGAGGTGAATTGAAGGCCTGGACAAAATATCTGAAGTTATACGAATGTATTTTGCCTGAGCCCGTTACTGAAATGACTATGCCTATAATTATATTTGATTTTTTTATTCCGTTCAAGCATAAGGTATGTTATTATTTAGGTGTTCGTAATCACAGGTAAGATAATTGAGATCATTAAATATATAGAAAAGCATGAACCTGAAAAGAATTGATCAAAAGAAACGGAGGAACAGGTATGGAGCTTAAGCTTAAGAAGAGAGAGGATTGTGCATTTGACGCGGTCAGCCTTGGCGAGATCATGTTAAGGCTGGATCCCGGAGAGGGAAGGATAAGGACCGCAAGGAGGTTCAACGCCTGGGAGGGAGGCGGAGAATATAATGTCATAAGGGGCCTGAGAAAGTGCTTCGGCATGAAAACCGCGGTCATTACGGCATTTGCCGACAATGAGGTAGGAAAGCTTATGGAGGACTTTATCCTGCAGGGCGGGGTAGACACCTCCCTTATCAAATGGATGAAGACCGACGGGATAGGAAGGGTGTGCAGAAACGGCCTCAACTTTACCGAGAGAGGCTTTGGCATAAGGGGTGCCGTGGGCTGCTCCGACAGGGCTAATACAGCCATATCAAAGGCGACCCCCGCTGATTTTGACTTTGAGCATATCTTCGGGGAGCTGGGAGTGAGATGGCTCCATACCGGCGGAATATACGCCGCGCTTTCCGAGCAGTCCTGTGAGACGGTCATCGAAGCGATCAAAACCGCCAAGAAGTACGGGACCGTGGTATCCTACGATCTTAACTACCGTCCCTCGATGTGGAGTGCTATCGGAGGAAAGGAGAAGGCTCAGGAGGTCAATAAGGAGGTCGCAAAGTACGTTGACGTAATGATCGGCAACGAGGAGGACTTTACGGCCTGCCTCGGCTTTGAGATCGAGGGCAATGACGAAAACCTTAAGGAGCTTAACCTTGAGGGCTATAAGAAGATGATAAACGAGGCCGCTGGAACCTATAAGAATTTCAAGGTGGTCGCGACTACCCTGCGTACGGTAAAGACGGCAACGGTCAATGACTGGAGCGCTATCTGCTGGGCTGACGGAGAGATATACAAGGCTGCGGACTACAAGGGGCTTGAGATCATGGACAGGGTAGGAGGAGGAGACTCCTTCGCGTCTGGACTTATTTTCGGGCTGATGGAGACCGGTGATCCGGAGAAGGCAGTTAACTACGGCGCGGCTCACGGTGCCCTTGCAATGACCACGCCCGGAGATACCACCATGGCTTCCAGGGCCGAGGTAGAGGCTATAATGAGCGGAGCGGGCGCCAGGGTGAAGAGATAAAGTGAAGGTAAGCGCAGGATTTCCTTTGGGAACCGGTGCAGAAAAGGAGAGAGGCAATGAATAGTGAAAAAACAGAAAAGCTGTTAAATAAGCTGGGAGAGATCGGGATCATTCCCGTTGTGGTCTTAAATGACGCAAAGAATGCGAAGCCCCTTGGAAAAGCGCTGATGGCAGGCGGTCTCCCCGCGGCTGAGGTTACCTTCAGGACGGACGCGGCTGAGGAGAGCATCAGGATAATGAGCGTGGAATTTCCGGATATGCTGGTAGGCGCGGGAACCGTGCTCACCACAGATCAGGTGGACAGGGCTGTGGCAGCAGGCGCTAAGTTTATCGTGGCACCGGGCTTTGATAAGGAGATAGTTGAGTATTGTCTGAAAAAGGATATCCCGGTATGTCCCGGGGTACAGTCGCCGAGTGAGGTCACTGCCGCGGTAAAGCTGGGGCTTGATCATGTCAAGTTCTTCCCGGCCGAGAATTCCGGCGGGCTCAAGATGATAAATGCAATCGGTGCCGCCTTCCCTTCCCTTAAATTCATGCCTACCGGCGGGATCAACGCACAGAATGTGACGGAATATTTAAAGAGCAGCAGGATCTTCTGCTGCGGCGGAAGCTGGATGGTAAAGAAGGACATGATAGAGAGCGGTGAATTTGATAAGATAGCCGCAATGGCTCAGGAGGCTGCGGATATAGTAAGAGCAAACAGAGCCTAGAGGAAACAGAAAGCGTTCATGAAGAAAAGGAGCCCGGCAAAAGCCGGGCTCCGCATGTCTTTTAAACAGTTTTTCATAAATCATTCCCGTATCACCACGCGAACCGTATTGGACAGCTCAGCCTCCCCATAATAAGTATAGGTCATTTCCTCAGCAGTTTTCTTCAAAACCGAACAGGACAGGCTGT
>ODAI012671967.1_pt1 | contig 59483 bp, 36 predicted proteins | sample 1539321 | NCBI WGS metagenome assembly ODAI01 (sample SAMN02144231, study PRJEB22623) | gut metagenome | biome: sheep rumen | host: Ovis aries | place: New Zealand | reverse complement strand
CCACGAACTCAACCAACCCGGCTGCTACAGGGATGTGAAAGACACCACGGTTACGGCGCAGATTAAGAAACTCTCTAACTCCCCCTTAAAGGGGGAGGATAAGAAGTCTCCCTTTAAGGGAGATTTAGAGGGTCTTCCTGTTTATATCCTTGCTTGGACCACGACGCCTTGGACTTTGCCTTCCAACACAGCCCTTTGCGTAGGACCTAAGATTGATTATGTTGCCGTCAAGGGCAGCAATCCATATACTAACGAGCAGGCCATTTACATTCTCGCTGAAGCACGACTCTCTGCTTACTTCCAAGCTGAAGAAGGCAAGGAGCTTGAGATTCTTTGGCGAGGCAAGGGAACAGACCTCGTTGGCATGAAGTACGAACAACTCTTCCCGTGGGTGAAGCCTTGTGCCCTCGAGGACGGAAAAGTCGTCGATAAGAGTGCAGAAGCTTTCCGCGTCATCCCTGGCGATTATGTCACTACGGAAGACGGTACAGGCATCGTGCACATCGCTCCTACCTTTGGTGCAGACGACGCTAAGGTGGCAAAGGATGCAGGCATCCCCAGCCTCTTCGTTATCGACAAGGCAGGCGATACGCGTCCGATGGTTGACTTCACGGGCAAGTACTTCGTGAAGGACGATATGGACGAGGCCTTCGTGAAGACCTGCGTAAACGACAGTTATTGGCATCACAGCGGCGACTTCGTGAAGAATGCCTACGACCCGAAGTTCAACGAAGGGGGCAAGTACGACGAGAAGGCTGCAGCAAAGGAGATGGACCTCAACGTTAAGATGTGCATCGAAATGAAGGACGAAGGAACGGCCTTCAAGATAGAGAAACATGTCCACAACTATCCGCATTGCTGGCGCACTGACAAGCCTGTCCTCTACTACCCTCTCGACTCCTGGTTCATCCGTTCGTCGGCTGCCAAGGAGCGTATGATGGAACTCAATAACACAATTCTCTGGAAGCCGGAAAGCACAGGTACAGGTCGCTTCGGCAAGTGGCTCGAGAACCTCAACGACTGGAACCTCAGTCGCTCCCGTTATTGGGGCACACCGCTTCCGATTTGGCGCAATAAGGATACTCGCGAAGAGATTTGCATCGGCTCCGTAGAAGAGCTGTACAACGAGATAGAGAAAGCTGTTGCTGCCGGCGTGATGCCCAGCAACCCTCTCAAGGAAAAAGGCTTCGTGCCAGGCGATATGAGTCAGGAGAACTACGACCGCATCGACCTTCATCGCCCGTATGTCGACCAGATTTGGCTCGTCGGCAAGAGTGGCGCCGTGCTGAAGCGTGAACTCGACCTCATCGACGTTTGGTTCGACTCGGGTGCTATGCCTTATGCCCAGATACATTATCCTTTCGAGAACAAAGAGCAGCTCGACAAGGGAATCGTCTTCCCTGCAGACTTCATTGCTGAAGGCGTGGACCAAACTCGTGGCTGGTTCTATACGCTGCACGCCATTGCCACGATGGTCTTCGATAGTGTCAGCTACAAGGCCGTCATCAGTAACGGTCTCGTGCTCGACAAGAACGGCATGAAGATGTCGAAGCGTCTTGGTAATGCTGTCGACCCATTCGGAGCCATCGAGAAGTACGGAAGCGACGCTGTTCGCTGGTATATGATAACAAACAGCGCACCTTGGGACAACCTGAAGTTCGACGAGGAAGGTGTGCAGGAAGTAAGCCGCACATTCTTCGGCAAACTCTTCCAGACGTATTCCTTCCTCACAATGTACGCCAATGTTGATGGCTGGTGCTACGAAGAGCCGGACGTGCCCATGAACGAGCGTCCCGAGATGGACCGCTGGATACTCTCTTGCTTGAACAGCCTCATACGTGAGGTTGAGCAATGCTACGAGGATTACGAGCCCACAAGAGCAGGACGCCTCATTCAGGCTTTTGTAGTCGATAACGTCAGCAACTGGTTTGTGCGTCTCTCGAAGAAGCGCTTCTGGGGTTCTGCCATGAGTCTCGACAAGCTGAGTGCTTATCAGACACTCTACACTTGCCTTGAGACCGTTGCCCGACTGATGGCTCCCATCGCTCCTTATTATGCCGACCGCCTCTGGAGAGACCTGAACGATGCGACAGACAAGGGCGAGACAAAGAGCGTTCATCTGGCAAAGTTCCCCGTTGCCGACGATGCAAAGATAGACCAAGAACAGGAACAACGCATGGCTCTCGCTCAGCAAGTTACGAGCATGATACTCTCGCTCCGCAAGAAAGAGCAGATTGTCGTGAAGCAACCGCTTCAACGCATCGCTATCCCCGCCACAAGCGCAGAGCAGCAACAGCGCATCCAGGCTATGCAGCAGCTCATCCTCGACGAAGTGAACGTCAAGGAACTTGAGTTCGTGGAGGCAGAGGGAATGCTCGTCAAACAAGTGAAGTGCAACTTCCGCACAATGGGCAAGAAGTTCGGCAAACTGATGAAAAGCGTCAATGCAGCTGTCCTGGCCATGAGTCAGGAACAGATTGCCGAACTCGAAGCAAATGAGCATCTGCCCCTCACACTCGATACAGGCGAGCAGGTTACCGTTGACCTTGAAGACATCGAAATCTTCAGCCAAGACATTCCTGGATGGAGCGTTGCCAATGAAGGCACGCTGACCGTCGCTCTCGACCTGACCATCACAGAAGATTTACGCCTCGAAGGCATTGCCCGCGAACTCATCCGCAGCATCCAAACCCTTCGCAAGGACAGCGGCTTCGACATTACAGACCGCATCAACGTCACAATTCCTGAGAGCGATGACAACCGCACATGCCTCAACAAGTTTAGCGATTACATAGCATCACAGGTTCTTGCCAACAACATCACACTCGGCACGGAACTGACAGTTAGCAAAATATAATAAAGAAAAAAGATATGGAAGAAAACAAAGTTAGGTACTCCGACGAGGAGCTCGAGGAGTTCCGCCAGCTCATCAACGAGAAACTCGCAGTTGCCAAGAGCGACTATGAAGTGCTCATGCAGAAGATTAACGGCGACGGAGTGGACGAAGCAGAAACTCACTCTACTTACCACACACTGGAAGAAGGCAGTGAAACACTTTCTAAGGAAAGCCTCATGAACGAAGTGATGCGCGCTCAGAAGTTCATCACAGGACTGCAGGCAGCATTGGTTCGCATCCAGAACAAGACCTACGGCATATGCCGCGAGACAGGTAAGCTCATTCCTAAGGAGCGTCTTCGTGCTGTGCCTCACGCCACCCTATCCATCGAAGCAAAGCAAGCTCGCGACAAGAAGAAATAATGACTCGCAAGCAAGCACAAGCACTGACCTCGGTTGCCCTTGCTGTGGGTATTGTCTGCATTGACCAAGTCATCAAGGTGGCGGTCAAGACAGGCATGTATCTGCATCAGAGCATCAAGGTGACGAATTGGTTCCACATTCTCTTTACAGAGAACGACGGAATGGCTTTCGGCATGGAGGTCATTCCCAAGTGGTTCCTCACTTCGTTCCGCATCGTGGCAGTGGTGCTACTCTCTTGGTACATATTTCGAAGCATCAAGCGAGGCATCGGTTGGGGATATCTTGTTTGTCTAACGATGATAACAGCCGGAGCAGCAGGCAACATCTTCGACTGCTTGTTCTACGGGATGATCTTCAACAACCCGCCTGCTCCGTTCAGAGCAGAACTTGTCCCATGGGGCACAGGCTATGGACAACTAATGCTCGGACGAGTTGTAGATATGTTCTACTTCCCTCTCGTAGAATGGGATTGGCCAGCAAGCCTGCCTTACATAGGTGGCGAGCATTTCATATTCTTCTCTCCCATCTTTAACTTTGCCGACGCTAGCATTTCCTGTGGTGTTATTGCACTTATCCTTTTCTTCAATAAGAACGTTTTTAAATGAAGCGTCTCACGTCTTACCTCATACTTCTGGCTTTGCTGTTAATGGCCTGTTCCCCATCTCGGCCTCGCGGAATATTGAGCAAACAGAAGATGACAGATGTGTTAGTCGATTTCCACCTTGCACAGGGAATGGCTGAGGCACAGGGCGACAACAGTGAGGTAACGCGATACAAATTCATTCAGGCCGTCTTCAAGAAACATCGTATCACAGAAGCCGTTTTCGACTCTTCAATGATTTACTATAGTGGGCGTGCTGAGGAGTTCACACACATCTATGATAATGTTGTGACACGCGTTCAAGCACAAGCAGAACGAATGGGCCTCGAATTGTCACAAGCCAATCAGGACAAGTTTGCGAAGCTCACCAACGAAGGTGACACAGCAAATATCTGGCTCGGCAAGGACTTCGCATGCGTAGCAGCCAACCCCGTTCAATGCCTATATTCCTTCACGATGAAGGCTGATTCTACATTCAAAATGGGAGACAGTTTTATCTGGCGTTTTCGGACACTATTTGTTGGACGAAGCATGAACAATGAAGCCACCGCTTTACTTAACTTCTACTATGACACAGACACCGTCGTATGTGTAACAGATTTACTGAGAAACAATCCTAAGAACGAGCTACGCCATACCCCAGGCAGGGCTCTCGACAGCCTCAACCTACGTTCTATTACCGGCTATATTTATCTGCCTCTCGTAAAAGATGCCGACCCACCTAAACCATTACTCGTAAGTGAAATTCAGCTCATCAGGATGCACAAGGAAGAGCCCATCATAAAGGATACTTCTGTAGTTGCTGACAACATTGTCGTCGATACACTTTCAAAAAGAAAAACTGAGCGTCTCACTCCTCTGCAAGTGAGAGAAAGTCAACCTAGGGAACGCAAGATAAATGTAACAAAAGAGAACCCGAACCCAATTCATCCTCAACAAAACATTCCACAACGCACAAACAGACGTAGGAGATGAAGTACGCCTACCATGACATTCTCCTCCTTGACGGCACTTTACAAAAAGGTCCTGTTGTCGTTGAGACAAATTCAGAAGGTCTATTCCTAAGTTGGCATATACTTGAACATGAAGAGTCTGCTACTGAATGGATTGGCGGAACATATACAATGACGTAGGTACTCCTCTTGACATAGGAATAAATAACTCTATATTTCTTGCATTTTAAAATTATTCTTCGTAATTTTGCAGTGCTTTTAACAACAAACCTAATTAAACAATATCACATTATGAAGATTTCACGCATTGAGCATTTGGGCATCGCCGTACAGAGCATCGACGAAGTTCTGCCCTATTTCCAGGACGTTCTCGGCTTGGAGGTTTACAAAACAGAAGTTGTAGAAGACCAGAAAGTAAAGACCGCTTTCCTCAAAGTTGGTGAGGTGAAGTTGGAACTTTTGGAGCCGACTTGCCCCGAAAGCACCGTCCAGAAGTACCTGGACAATGGTGGCAGAGGCGTTCATCACGTAGCCTTCAAGGTGGAAGACGGAGTGAACGAAGCACTCGCAATGTGCGACAGCAAGGGCATTCGCCTCATCGACAAGGCTCCCAGAAAGGGTGCTGACGGTCTCCACATCGCTTTCCTTCATCCAAAGAGCACCTGCGGCATCCTGACTGAATTATGCGAAGAATAAACATGATCCATAAGTTGGCCGGCATCATGATGTCGGCCTTCTTTGTCTTATGCCAGAACCTTTCGGCACAGACACTCACGCCCGAGAACCAAGTCATTGCCTTGCGTCACATCATCGAGCAAACAAACAACCCAGCTCAGCAAGAAGCTGCGCTGAAGTTAATAGCTAATGCCGGAACCTATCAGGCTTTGACCTATGCAACGACTCTGCTCGAAGACGAACAAATAGGACAAGAAGCCGCCAAGACTGTCTGGACGATTCTTGCAAATCACCCCGAATTCAACGGAAAGGAAACACGTCAGACTCTTGACGCCATCCTGCCTATGCTCAAAGGCAAAGACAAAAAGCAGGCTAAGGCTTGGCTCGCTTCAGCCAACAAGAACGAGGAAGGATTCGTCTGCCTCTTTAACGGAAAGGACCTCGAAGGCTGGAAAGGCCTCGTAGAGAACCCGATTGCTCGTGCCAAAATGAGTAAAGAAGAACTGCAAAAAGCACAGGAAAAGGCCGACGAACTGATGCGACGCGACTGGATTATAGAGAACGGCGAAATGGTTTACATCGGCAATGGTTGGGACAACATCTGCACGGTAAAGGACTATGCCGACTTCGAGTTGCTCGTCGATTGGCGCCTTGACCCAAACGGCAAAGAGCCTGATGCAGGCGTTTATCTGCGTGGCGCACCACAAGTTCAGATATGGGATATCCGTCGAACCAATGTTGGAGCACAAGTTGGCTCTGGCGGTCTCTACAACAACAAGCAGAATCCCAGCACACCGACAAGCGTTGAAGACAACAAGTTGGGCGAATGGAACACTTTCCGCATCATCATGAAGGGCGAGAAAGTCACTGTTTGGCTGAACGGAACGAAAGTGGTTGACGAGGTAGTCCTCGAGAACTATTGGGACCGCAAACTGCCCATCTTCCCCAAAGAACAGATTGAAATGCAGGCTCATGGAAGCCGTTGCTACTTCAGAAACATTTATGTAAAGGAACTATGAGAATAGTTTTCATGGGCACACCCGACTTTGCCGTGCAGTCCCTCAAACGCTTAATCGAAGAGGGCTGCAATGTGGTCGGTGTCGTCACAATGCCAGATAAAGCAATTGGCAGGCATCACGATGTTCTGCAAAGCAGTCCCGTTAAGAAGTTTGCCCTCGAGAAAGGCATTCCAGTCCTTCAGCCCGAGAAACTTCGCGACGAGACTTTTCTGACAGAACTCAAGGCTTTGAAGCCCGACTTGCAAATAGTTGTGGCTTTCCGAATGCTTCCAGAAGTGGTGTGGGCTCTGCCACCTCTTGGAACCTTCAACCTACACGCTGCTTTACTCCCACAATATCGAGGCGCAGCTCCCATCAATTGGGCCATTATCAATGGCGACAAAGAGACGGGCATCACGACTTTCTTCCTCGATGAACAGATTGATACGGGTCGCATCATCTTGCAGGAACGCACCCCAATCGCTCTGGAAGATTGTGCCGAAGATGTGCACGATAAGCTCATGATGCAAGGTGCTGAGTTGGTCATCAAAACGGTTCGACTCATTGAAAACGGTCAGGCAAAAGCTACAGACCAAAGCCAATTCATGACAGACGAGCCACTACGACCAGCTCCGAAGATATTCAAAGACACTTGCCAAATACGTTGGAAAGAACTTACCCTCGAAAGTGCTTACAACTTTATTCGTGGCCTCAGCCCCTACCCTGCTGCTTGGACGCCAGTTCTCGCTAATGGGAAACAGACAGAAATGAAGGTCTTCCGAACCTCGATGCTTCCCAATACCTCAATAGAAGGCACAGGCGAGCTGATTTCCGATGGCAAGAGCTCGCTTAAAGTTGCATTGAAAGGTGGTTATCTTTCTCTTGACGAAGTGCAACTGGCAGGCAAAAAACGAATGCCTGTAGCTGATTTGCTTCGCGGAACACAAATTGAGAACCTAGACTATTAGTTCCCAATGCCCTGATCCGACGAGTCGTTGCTTGCTCGGTTTCGAAGGATTGGTGATGATGGCTTGGCAACCGACTGGAATATCTACCGATACTTTCAAACGTCCATCTACAAGTCGTTCTGAACGAAGGTGAATTGTGCCGTAAAGATTCACTTGCGAACACTCTACCCACGTTATTCGCTCTGAAAGATGAGGGGAAATGTTGATGAGTCGAGGACTGTCAAAGCGGATTCCTCCCAGCCAAGAATATAACCAGGTCAAACCACCTCCAAACATAGGATGGCAATGGGAATTGGCACCATCCCACTGTTCCCAAGTCGTGGTGGCTCCCTGCTCTATCCAATGCCCAAACGAGGGAAAATCGTGCTGCAGGAAGGCTTCAAATGCTTGGTCGGAAAGTCCCGCATCGGCTAGGACATTGAAGAAGAGTTTCGTCCCAAAGATGCCTGTATAAAGGTGATTCCTGCTTGCCTCCATATCTTGCAGAAGAGCCTCTTTCAGGTTAACATTAGGCATCATCTCGTAAGCAAAGAGATTAGACCCAGCCGGACCATAAGTTTTATTCTCCGCATTGTAGAAGCGATGATGGAAGGCTTTGCGAGTTCGCTCTTCCAAAGCGGCGAAGCGTTGCTGAGATTCGTTGTCGCCCAAAAGCCCAGCAATCGAAGCCATCCTTTTTGCACAAAGCCAATAGAAATAGGTATGGACGAGCGCATTTGAAGGACGAGATTCCGTTGGTGTGCACCATTCTCCAAGATTGCACCAATAGGCCATGTCGTTGTGCGGCTGGTAGTGTTGTTCCATCGTTCCATCCTCGTTCACCCAACCGGCGAAATAGTCCATCAATCGAAGCATTGAAGCATAATTTTCCCTAAGCACGGAACTATCTCCATAACATTGATAAAAATCGTAGGGCATCAAAATCATGGCTGCGCTCCAAGGAACTCCACCACCACAGCCTGGTTGCCAAGGTGCTCCAAAAGGAACGAAGCCTGTTCGAGGATTCTGTGCCAATCGCATATCGGCAAACCATTTCCGATAGAAAGCACGGGCGTCGAAAGTTCGCATCACCATCTCGGCAGCGACTTGTCCATCGCCCAGATAAGCAGAGCGTTCTCGATGTGGGCAATCGCTAAAGATGGAGCCATGAGCATTATCCAAAAGAGTGCGTCGCCAAATACGATGAATCTTGTTCAATAATGTGTCGGAACAGGCAAAGAAGCCCGTTTGCCGAAGTTCTGTATTTACGGCCTCTGCTTGAATTTGAGAAGAATCAAGCGCGTCAAGTCCTGTTATCTCGACCTGTCGGAACACAAACCAAGTGAAACGTGGATGGTAACTTTCCTTTCCCTCGCCTTTCATTATATATATATTCTCTCCATTCGGAGATTCGGAGAGATACTTGATTTCTATTCGTTGTCCTGCTTGGCCTTGAATATCAGTCAAATGAACCCAGCCCGAGATTTCCTCGCCAAAGTCAACCCGCCAACTTTTGTCTTCGAGACGCTCTATCCTCTTTGGAACAAAGGTTTCGCAGACCTTATCGGATGGAGACATTTGTGGCTCAAGCGTCCCATCTGGGGCATCACGAAAGAGAGCCGGTTGCCAAGCCTCGTCGTGAATCCTTGCATCGTAAACCTCACCACCAAAAATGCTGTTTTGCGTGATGCCGCTTCGCTTTGCAAGCCAAGAAGTATCGGTAGGAATGATTTGCGATGAGCCGTCGGCAAAGGTCAACATCAATTGGGCAATGAGACGGGGCTTTCCGTAAGGCATGGCGAAGCCGTTCCCGGAATTGAAGAAACCATTCCCAAGCCATACTCCCAAGGCATGACGACCAAGAGAAAGGAAGGGCGTGAGGTCATAGCCAAGATAGAGGCAGCGATAGCCCGTAAACTCATTATCTATTGCTACTCGCGTTTTCTCGATATCATTACGATGAGAGTAGTCGGTTTGTCCTGGCACTAGCACATCGTCGCTTACCTTCTTGCCATCGACATACAATTCAAAATAGCCCAGTCCACAGATAAAGATATGAGCATTCTGGACGGGCTTGTCTATCACAAATTCTTTCTGGAACAAAGGCGCTTCCTCGTCGAAGCCAATCCACTTTGCCACCCAATCAGAAGAGTGAAGAGCTGTATGGAAACGAGCCGGTTCGCTCCAATCGGAACACTTTCGATGCTTGTCCCACACCCTGACTCGCCAATAGCAATCGGCATTGCCGGTTAGGGGCAAACCTTGATAAGTGACATATCGCGTCGCATCACTTTTCCTGCGCCCTGAATCCCACAAGTCTGCTTCACCAAGAAGAAGCCTCTCCATTGTGGAAGCGACTTGAATCTGAAAGGCTGTTTGTCGTTGGTTCCGTTCATTTTCTTCGGTTACGTTGAGCCATGAAAATCTTGGCTGCAACGTACCAACTGCCATCGGTTCGGTCAAATCCTCGCAAGTCAGGGAAACTGCTTTCAGACGAGCCGAAGCAGATTCTGCAAAAAGCAAAGCAGAGAGCAGGCAAAAGAGAAGTTTTGGCATAGATATTAGGGTTTCGATAACACAAAATTACAAATAATTTGTGAATGATGAACCTTTGAAATGAACTTTTTCATATCTTTGCAAACGAGAAACATCACTTATCATGAAAAAAGGACGAATCATCTTAGCACTTTTGGCGCTATTGTTTGCAGGAATTGCTGCGGCTCAAGAGATTTCTTACATCGAATCGGATGGGAATTGGCATCGCCTTTACGATGCAAAAGGCAAGAAGATTGGCGGCTTCGCTCGCAGCAGTATTGGCGAAGTGGTTGGATGGGGAAGCACGTTCTTCGTTGGAAAGAACACGGGCTTCTATCGCATCTTTGATGTAAAGGGAAGAGCCAAAGCGTCGCAGAGCATTAGCAACGTCGGTGAAGTTTTGTCTGTTACAGCTGAAACGATTACGAGTCGCAAAGGTAATTGGATTCTTATCTGGGACAAGAACTTCAAGAAGATTGGTTCACGACCAGCCCCATCAAGGTAAAAGCATTAGAAGAATCAAGCAAAAGAGCGTGCTCTCCAAACGGGAAGGGCACGCTCTTGTCGTATATATGGTAAAGCTTAGTAGCCGAAGATTTCCTCGAGGCTGACACGACGGATTGGTGCTATCTGACCAAGGCTTGCCATGTCGAGTTCCTTCTCGTTGCCGAGGATGACGTAGCGGCCTGTCTTGCCTGCGATGTTAGCCTGCTCGAAGCCCTCAATATCCTTCAAGGTCAGGTTCTGCAGGTCCTCGTATATCTTCTTGTCCACGTCGAAGTCAAAGCCCTGTCGCTTGTCGCTGATATAAGCGCGGATGACGCCGAACTTGGTGGTGCGCTGGCTGGCAAGTCGCTTTGTCAGGGCATCCTTGGCAATCTGGAAAGCAGCCTCGCTGGCTGGCATCTTGTCGAGGATTTCGCGGAACTGCTTGACGCAGTCCATCATCTTGTCGTTCTGCGTGATGATGTGTGTGAGGAAATACTCGGGCTGCCCTTTCTTGGCAGGGGTGAGATAGTATGCCATGGCATTATAGGCCAGTCCGCGAGCCTCGCGCATCTCTTGGAAGACGACGCCGTTCATGCCGCCGCCAAAGTATTCGTTGAAGAGTTCGATGGTGGCGTGCTCGTCGAGATTGGTCTGCCTGCCTTCATTGACGAACATGCGCATATAGATGTTCTTGGCATCGTAAGGTGCGATGATGATCTCGGGCTCAGATATCGTCTGCAACTCGTAAGGCTTACCTTCTGGCACAGGCTTCAGGTCCTTTTCAGTGTGATGCAGGTCGGACAAGCAGCCATCCAGTTTCTCCTCAGCAATAGGACCGTAGTAGAGGACCTGATGCTCGTACTGGGAAATGTTCTTCAAGAGGTCGAGCAGTTCCTGAGGATTGGTCTCGCGAAGCTGCTGCTCGGTCATGTTGTCGCGCATGGCATTGTGCGGGCCATAGAGGGCATACTCACCCAACATCGCGAAACAGCTGCGCTGCTCCGACTTCTGGTCTTGGCGATTCTTCAGGATGAGTCCAACCATCTGCTGATAGGCATCCTCATCGACCTTAGCATTGTGGAGTAGGTCCTCGAGCAGAGCAAGTGCATCGGGCATGTACTCGGCTAGACCGCTGAGGCCAATGGTGATTGCGTCGGCGTTCACGCTGATAGCGTAGTTGCAGGCCATCTTGTAGAACTGGTGCTTGACTTGTGCGGCAGAGAGCTTGTCTGTGCCAAGATAGTCGATGTAGTTGGCGGCCACGTCATAGCGATTGTCGTCCTCCTGTCCGAACTCATAGCGGAACTGCAGTTCGAAGAGGCCGTTCTCAGTGTTCTGCTTGTAGATGACGGGTAAGCCTTTCTGTGTAGTAAAGAACGAGAGGTCCTTCTTGTAGTCGAGGAACTGAGGCTCGATGGGCTTTACTTCTGCTTCCTGAATGTCCTTCACGAACTGGCTGACGAGGTCGCGGTTCGTTGGAATGGGCGTGATGGCAGGCTTGTCAATCTTCTTCTGCGTGGTGTCCTCGCCCTGACGCTTATAGACGGCAACGTAGCCCTCGGTAAAGAAGCGTTTTGCGAAGTCCACAAGTTCCTGCTTTGTTATCTTGGCGAGACGGTCCTTCTGACCAACCAGTTGCTGCCATTCGATGCCATTGATGAAGGCGTTGAGCATCTTGCTGACGCGAGCCGAGTTGTGGTCGAGGCTGCGCAGGTCATCCAGTTTCTTATTGTTCAAGGCAGACAGCAGCAGATCCTCATCGAAGTCGCCACATTTCAGTTTGTTTATCTCGCCCAAAAGCAACTCCTTCACTTCGTCGAGCGACTGCCCTTCCTTGGGCTGACCTGCCAGCAGGAAGAAGCCGTGGTCGAGCATCGGTTCAGCAAAAGCACCGGCATCCATCACCTTCATCTCCTGATTCAGGTCGATGTCCAAGAGGCCTGCCTTGCCGTTATAGAGCACAGCGCTGACCAGCTCGAGCGTATCGTTCTGCAGGGAAGATGCCTTTTCGCTGCGCCATCCCAACCAGATGTTCTCGGCTTCGAGGCCTATAACGGTCGTGTCAACAGACTGAGTAAACGGCTCCAAATCGGGGAAGGTGGGTTGTGTGACGTCCTCGCCGGCTTTCCACTCGCCGAAGTATTTCTTCAGGATGGCCAGCGTCTTGTCGGGGTCGAAATCGCCTGCCATACAGATAGCCACGTTATTGGGCACATACCACTTTGCGAAGTAGTTCTTGATGTTAGTGATAGACGGATTCTTCAGGTGTTGCTGTGTACCGATGGTGGTCTGCGTGCCGTAAGGATGCGTGGGGAAAAGCTTGGCGAGCAGAGCCTCGTATTGCTTGTTGCCGTCGCTGGAAAGGCCAATGTTGTACTCCTCATAGACAGCCTCCAACTCGGTGTGGAAGCCGCGAATCACCATATTCTGGAAGCGATCGGCCTGCACCTTAGCCCAGTTCTCAATCTCGTTTGAAGGGATGTCCTCCACATAGCAAGTCACGTCATTCGAGGTGAAAGCATTCGAGCCCTCACTGCCAATGGCGGCCATCAGTTTGTCGTACTCATTGGGAATGAAGTACTTGGCTGCGAGTTGCGAGACGCTGTCTATCTCGTGGTACTTCTGCTTACGTATTGCCTCGTCGGATATGGTGCGATATTCTTCGTAGCGCTGCTCAATCTCATCCAGCAAGGGAGCCTCAGCCTCGGGGTCTGTAGTGCCAAACTGCTTTGTACCCTTGAACATGAGGTGCTCCAGGTAGTGTGCCAGACCAGTTGTCTCGGCAGGGTCGTTCTTCGAACCTGTACGCACAGCGATGTAAGTCTGAATGCGAGGCTCCTCTTTGTTAACAGAGAGATAAACCTTCAGACCGTTGTCGAGGGTATAGATGCGCGTCTGCATGGGGTCGCCGTTCACACTTTCGTAGTCGTGGCTGCCATTGCAGGACACCAGACCACATACAATTGTCACCAGAAAAATTAATGCGAGATTTTTGTGTGTCATACCTTATTATATTATATTTGGCCGCAAAGGTACAACTTTTTTCGAGATAACACAAATTCACGCAAGATTTTTATAAATCTATTTCTGTGACCGAATCTGTAATTATTTTTCCTTACGAGTCGCTCTCTGACGGCATTTTTTTAGTCCTCTGGTACTTTTGCCCACAAAACGCAAGAAAATGCCTTAAATCGAATTGCTGGTGATAATCAACCAGTTACGCAGCGACCAATTTTTACGCCATGCAAAGAAAGTACCATACTATTACGTAGCATGGACAAATTTGTCGCAAAAAGTCACCAAATTAGACACGTTAAGTTGGTCAACGCAACACGGTGAGTCGATCAACTTAACAGTGTGCGTTTGCAAACTTAACGTGCTGCGTTGAATCACTTAACACGTTAAAGCATCTGTCGAGGCAGTACTTCTCTTATATTTTTGTAAAGGTTTTTTCAAAATATTTAGCGACAAAACAAGTTTATCGCGCGCACATACAAACAAAATTATTATCACGAATCCATTGTCATTTGCGAAAATAATACTATATTTGCACGCAAAATATACATAAAACTTTGGAACAAAGTTAAACAGACACTGCTATTATTATAACTCCATCTCTAATTGAACTAATAAAAACACACATATTTCGTTATGAAAGCATGCAGATATTTATTCATGTTGCTGACGCTATCTTTGTGTAGTTGTTACTGGAAAAACGGTGAGAACGTTGCGACTCCTGAGAAGCATTCCGAGACGCAACAAACCGAATTCTATTGGTATTATAACCATGATTTGTTTAACGGCATAGATAGCTGTTACGTTGTCGGTACACTTGAGACTGAATATGAAACCACATATTCATTCAACATCAACCACCAATGCAAGATTTACAATGACACCATCTATGTCGTTAAGAGACACATAGCAGAAGAGAAGAATGTTTTTAAAGGCGTGATATACATTAAAGACAAAGAGCCCTTCATACTTACCACCAAACTTCAGTAAACAAGCTGCGAAGCGATTCAATCAACTTGTCCAGATGGTTGGATTGCAACAAGCAACAACAATACAATTGCAGAAATGAAAAAGATTGTTTTCTTGGCCATTGCTATGGTCATAGCATTGGCAGATTCGTTTGCACAAAGCCAATACCGGGAAGTGTCCGGCATCTATGCAGGCGGTCACATTCGTCGTGGACGCCCTGGCACCATCACTAAACTCCGCAATTCAGGATTCACTTACGTCATCCTCTTCAACGTGAATGTGGAGGCTGACGGCACACTTACGACCGACGGCGAAACCATTTGCAAAAACGGAGAATATGTCTTCGCACAGACACAACCGTATTATCAGGAGGACATCAGGAACCTCAAAACCGAGCCTACCAGCGTATCTCGCATCGAAATCTGCATCGGTGGATGGGGAAACGGCTCGTACGGCAACATCAAGAACCTCATCAATTCTCAAGGAACAGGCGCCTCATCCATACTCTATAAGAACTTCAAGGCCCTCAAGCAAGCCGTGCCAGAAATAGATGCCGTCAACAACGACCAAGAGCAGGACTACGAAGTCGACCCCGCTGCCAAATTCCATATCATGATGTACAACTTGGGCTACAAGACGACCTTTGCGCCCTATATGAACTATAGCTATTGGAAAAACCTCAATGACAAGATACGCGCCTCGAAGCCCAAAGCTGTGGACCGCGTAATGGTACAATGCTACGATGGTGGCGCTGGCAACGTAAACTCAGTCGGCACTTGGAACTTTACGGGCGTAAGCGAACGCCATCCAGGCTTGTTGGACTACTCCAACGACTGGAGCGTGGAGAGGAACTTGGCTCAATTCCAATCATGGAAGGACCAAGGCGTAGCTACTGGCGGTTTTGTCTGGCTCTTCAACGATGGCTACGACGAGACATGGGACATGAACGGCTGGGCATCGGGCTTGAACCGCATCTTCGGAGCAGTCACCGTTCCTGAGGAGGAAGTGGCTGTACGATGCTACAGCAACACAAACTACAAAGGCTACTGTGTGTCGCTGCCACCAGGTGAATATTGTCAAGGCGACCTCGCTGTTTATGGCCTTAAAGCCAAAGACCTCTCTTCTTTGGAAATAGTGAATGCTGATTATCAAGTCAGACTATACAAAACCACTGATTGTACTGGCACAAACCGCAAATGTGTAAAGTCATTAAAAGGACTTTCCACTTATGACAATACTGTATGCTCCATCGTCGTAGAACCCAATCCGGATGCCATTGTATCTCCGACAGAGAACAACACGAAAGAGGAGGACATCTACAATCTTGCTGGGCAACGAGTGAATACGAAACAGAAAGGCGTCAACATCGTTGGCGGCAAAAAAATATTGGTTCTGTAACTATATGAAAAAGACATTACTCCTTTGTGCAGCCGCCCTACTCTCAATGGCAGCCAGCGCAGGCAACGGCATCAGCGAAGTCAGCGCAAACATCGCAATACTCCCCTCCTCCTATTATGACGGAGACGTTGAATGGAAGGCATGGACCTGGGTCTATAACTCTGGTCAAGGGTATGGCTGGCCGCAAAACGAATCAAACGAGCACTACAATTGGGTAGTAGGCACGCCTGAGCCAGATGCAGAAGGTCGTGAGTGGTTCGAGCCCGGCTTTGATATGAGCGCAAAGGCTGGCGACCAGAACATCTATTTGACTGACAATCTCGGCCAGCCCACACCCATCATTTGGGAAGAACACAATGCACCTTTCTGTGCAGATACATGGTACAACGGACAAGCCTCCTATCAGTGGACGAGTGTAAATGTCATTGCCGACATCTATTTCCGCCGCACTTTCACAATCGACCCGTCGATGGAACTGAACGGCCCCGTCTATCTGGCTTGCACCCACGATGACTCTCCAAGCGAATTTTACCTCAATGGCGAACTCGTCTATGCAACCACTGACGGATGGGAAGACAAAGGCAAATACATTCAACTAACCGAGGAACAGAAAGCGCTCATCAAACTGAATGGCGAAGAGAATGTCGTGGCCGTACACGTTCATCAGAACTGGGGCGGAGCCCTTGCCGATGTGGGTCTCTACACAAAAGTGGATGGTGGTGGTGGCGATGACGACCCGCAACCAGAGAACATGCTCGACATGGGTTACATTACCCCTTGGACTGGGAAGTTGCTCTTCAACAGCGAAGGCGGCTATAACACTGGCGGCATTCACGAATGGGAACAACTCTACGAAGCTCAAGAAGGCGACACATACACCATCACAATGCCAACCGCTTGTTGGTATGCAGATTATGGCAGGTTGCAATTCAAAACACCTATTACCATTCACAGCAACCACAACTATACCTTCTCCGTCACGCTCAAAGCAGATAAAGACATAAGCGAGGTGGGTGTTGCATTGAAGGAAAACGAGGATGACGGACTTTACCTGCTCGATGACGTCATATCCCTTCAAGCTGGCGAGCAAACTACTTTCACGCAAAACGACCTGACTGGCATCGACCTGAAGGATGCCAAGATTGCCCTCGCTTTCGCTACCGAGGAAGACAATACCACAATCACGCTCTCCAACATCAGCATTTACGACCAGACAGAAGGACGTGAGCTCTGGACTGGCACATCCTATTACAATTGGTGCTACTACGCCAACGAAGGGGGCGACCGCATCCAAGACATGCAAATCGATGGACGGACAGAGACGCTTAGCTGGACGCAAGCAGACTTCGACGATTCCGAGTGGTCTGAAGCCCTGATGCCAATCGGTAACTGGGGAGCCCTTCCAAATGGAGGAGTGCGAACAGAATGGCCTGGTGGTGAGAACACAAACTTCTGGTTCCGCCGCAACTTCAACCTCGACGAAGTTCATCCCACTTCAAAATACGTTCTGCATGTCCTTCACGACGACAATTATCGCATTTGGGTAAATGGCAACCTGCTCGATGAAGCAGAAAATTGGACGACCAGCACCGACGCCGTTAAACTGGAAATAAGCGCAAAAATACTGAAGGAAGGCAACAACGTCATTGCGGCTTATGTTCAGCAAAACTTTGGTGGTAAACTCTACGACTGCGGCATGACAGAAGAGTTGAACTTCTACGAAGATTACGACCCAGATGCCGACCAATCGCAACTCGTCTTCAATGAGATAATGATTGGCAACATCGACCAGTACATCGACTATTCATGGAACTACGGAGGTTGGGCTGAGATATACAACCCAAGCAATCAAAGCATCTCCCTTGACGGGCTTTATATCACAGACGATGTAAACGACCAAAGGAAGTTCCAGTTGCCAGCCGGAACAGGCGTCGTGAAGGGCGGCGAGTTCAAGGTCATTTACTTCGACCACAATGCTGCCGACGGTACCTTTGGCGACACTGCTTATAAGCAAGTTCGGTTCAAGTTGGACAATGGCGGAGGCTCACTCTATCTCTATGACGCCGATGGTAACCTCCTCACTTCCGCAGACTATCCTGGATGCATTACACGATGCTCTTGGGCACGAATTCAAGATGGCGCTCGAGAATGGGGCTGGACTGGAACCCCTACACTTGCCGCTTCCAACAACGGCAGCGACTTTGCCGAGTTCCGGCTTGAAGCACCCGTCATCGATACTGACTCGAAACTCTTTACCGAGCCTTTTACCATTCAGGTCGATATTCCTGAAGGAACGACTCTCCGCTACACGACAGATGGCACAACGCCCTCACTCACAAATGGCTCGACAAGCGAGGATGGCATCTTCAACATCAGCGAAACCAAGGTTTATCGCTTTGGCCTCTTCCAAGCAGGCATGCTCCCAAGCCCTGTCATTACACGCAGTTATATCTATCGCAACCACGATTATTACTTGCCCGTCATCTCCATCGCCACCAATCCCAAAAACCTTTATGACGGAAACATTGGTGTCTATACGGACGGAAACAATGGTGTGAGCGGTCGAAACCACGGCAAATCCAACATCAATATGGACTGGGAACGACCAGTCAACTTTGAGTTCATCACACCCGATGGCAAGATGGCTGTCAATCAGGAGGCTGAGTTCGTCATTTCTGGAGGTTGGAGTCGCCACTATGCTCCCTCGTCGTTCAAGATAAAGGGAACGAACAGATACGAGGGAAAGAAGACCATCGACTACTATCCTTTCTTCTCGAACAGGCCTCATAACAAGTACCGCCAAATCATGGTTCGCAATGGCGGCAACGACAACAACTCGCAGGCTCATGGCCGTGTTCGTGATGCCATGACTCAGCAAGTACTCATGTCGAGCGGTTTCTATTGCGACTGTCAGGACTATCAGCCCGTTCATGTCTTCTTCAACGGACGTTATCTTGCCCAACTTAACCTGCGAGAACCCAACAATCGCTATCATGGCTATGCCAATTATGGCTATGACGACGACGAGATGGATGCTTTCGAGTACTCGAATGGCTACTTCCAGATGGCTGGCACTAAGGACGCCTTCAACAGATGGGGACAATTAGCTCAGGGTTGTTCTAAGCCCAACACCTACGAACAACTTAAGCAACTCATCGACATCGACGAGATAACGAACTTCTTTGCCGCTATCAGTTACATTGGCTGCAGTGACTGGATTTGCAACAATAACAACGTCAAGGGCTATCGTTCCCTACCCGATGGTAAGTTCCGAATGACGCTTCACGACCAGGACTGGGGTTGGAGCAACTCGAACGGCGTACAGCTTCTGGAAAGCAGCGGCAACAACGAACTGCTCACAATATACAGAAACATGAAGCGGAACAGTGCCGATTTCCGCCGTCGTTTCGTCGATGCATATTGCATCCTGCACGGAAGTGTGTTCACGAGAGAGCGTTGTTTCAACATCTGCGACAGTATTTGCCGTCTTGTGGAACCTGCCCTTGCATGGGAAAGCAAAGAGCCGTGGACTTCCTTGAACGAGCAGAAATCTTCTATGGCAGGTCAGACATCAAGAAACGCACGCATGAATGCGTTGAAATCTGCTTACGGGCTTGGCAACGGAATGAATGTCAAATTCAATGCAAACATACCTGGAGCCGCTTTCCTCATCAATGGTCAGCCTGTTCCAGGAGCAGAGTTCAATGGTATGCTCTTTGCCCCTGTCACACTCGAGGCGTCAGCTCCGGCAGGTTACAACTTTGTAGGATGGAGCAAGAGTGGCAGTTCGACTATAACAGATATCCACAAAGGAGATAGTTGGAGCTATTGGGATCAAGGTTCACTCGACGGCACAGACTGGAAAACAGGGGCTGCCTCCAACTGGTCTCAAGGCCCAACTCCACTCGGTTACGGCAAGAGCTCTATCGTCACAACCATCAGTTACGGAGGCAACAGCAGCCAGAAGCATCCAACTTACTACTTCCGCAAGAACCTCACCATCGACGCTGAGTTAGAGAACATAACCTCCATGACGCTCAATTTCACGGCAGATGATGGGTTTGTAGTTTACATCAACGGAACTGAAGCCACACGCTATCTTATGCCAGATGGCGAGATTGCTTTCGATACCTACGCAACCACTTATGCTCCTGACAATCCAGATTCAGGGACAATCGACCTGCCCGTCAATCTTCTTCGGAAAGGAGAGAACATTATTGCTGTCGAGGTGCACAACAATGTTCCAGGCTCCAGCGACATCTATTGGGACGCAGAAATTAGTTACACAACCAGTGCAGGCATTGCTATCGTCAGCCGAGAACGCTCTCTCACGCTCGACACAGATGCCAATACGGAGATTCAAGCCATCTTCAAACCGCTGCATCCAGCATGTCTCATTGAGGCTGGCTCGTCGCCTGTCGTAGTGAACGAAGTCAGCGCCACAAATACTGTTGCAGCCAACGAATACGGCAAGCGCAACGACTGGATTGAACTTTACAATACGACTGGGCAGGATATCGATCTCGAAGGCATGTTCCTGACTGACGATCCTGCTGAGCCCGAGAAATACCAAATCACTTCGAATCTACTAGAAGGCTCAAGCATCATTCCGGCTCACGGCTATTACATCATTTGGGCAGACAAACTCGATCCGTTGCGACAACTGCATGCAAACTTCAAACTCGCTAATGGCGACGACGAAAGCGTCACCCTTACTGCTGCAGATCATTCATGGAGCAACACCCTAACCTACTGCATGATGAACGGAGACGAAAGCGTTGGCCGCTATCCAGACGGAGGCAAGCGAACCTACCTCATGACCCGTCCTACCATAGATGCCACGAATACCCTCACCTCTTATAGTGAGTTACTCTACGGCATCGACGAGAACTTCGACGAAGAGACCTTCCTCGACGCCATCACATCGCCCTCGATGGCTAATGGCGGAACGGCTGGAACAGAGTACTACACCATTGATGGTATAAAGTTAAATCAACCTAAACGAGGCATCAACATTGTTCGCACAACCGGTTCCGACGGCAAGGTCAGCGTCAAGAGAATACTCGTAAATTAGAATGACACAAGCAGGGCAAGAAATGATAGCGTGTTAAGTTTCAATTTTAGGCGTGCTTAGTTTGCTTTTTAGGCATGCTTAATTGACAATATAAGCGTGCATATTTGAAAGAGATACAAAACTAATGTTGATAAGCAGGAAGGCAGACAATGAATAGAAGAGTCGTCATAACCGGCATGGGCATTTGGTCGTGCATTGGAACGAACCTGGATGAGGTAACAGAATCCCTCCGCTTGGGTCGCTCCGGCATCGTGCTGGATAGCGACAGGCTGGGTTATGGATATCAGTCCGGACTGACTGGGCTGGTGAAGGTTCCCGTGTTGAAAGGATTGCTCGACCGTCACCTCCGTCGTGGATTCTCCGAGGAGGCCGAATATGCTTACATGGCGAGCCTGGAAGCATTCCGCATGGCTGGGATTGACGATGCTTATCTCACGAGCAACGAGGTGGGTTGCATCTTCGGCAACGACTCGTCGGCAAAGCCTGTCATCGAGGCCGCCAGGATTATGGAAGAGAAACGTGACTCCGAGCTGCTCGGTCAGAACTATGTCTTCCAGTCGATGAACTCCACCGTCAACATGAACCTCAGCACCGCCTTCCATCTGAAAGGCGTGAACTTCAGCATCAGTGCAGCCTGTGCCAGCGGCAGTCACTCCATCGGCATTGCTTACATGCTTGTAAAGCAGGGACTTCAGGAGATGATTCTCTGCGGTGGTGCTCAAGAGACGAACCACTACAGTATGGCCTCGTTCGACGCCATCGGAGCATTCTCCAGACGCATGGACGAGCCTACAAAAGCCAGCCGCCCCTTCGACCGCGACCGCGACGGTCTGGTGCCCAGCGGAGGTGCGGCGGCACTGGTTCTCGAGGACTATGACCACGCCTTGGCTCGCGGAGCAAACATTCTGGCTGAGGTCAAGGGGTACGGCTTCTCGTCGAACGGTACAGCCGTCATCAGTCAGCCAAGCGACGAAGGCTGCGCCATCGCCATGACGAGGGCAATGAAAGATGCCGGCCTGGAAGCCTCCGACATTGATTACATCAATGCTCATGCCACTTCCACGCCTTTAGGTGACAAGTTCGAGGCAATTGCCATCGACCGCCTCTTCCACGGGCAACACGCACTCGTCAGCAGTACCAAAGGCATGACCGGCCACGAGTGCTGGATGGCAGGAGCGAGCGAGGTGGTCTATTCCCTCATCATGATGCGCGGCAACTTCGTGGCACCCAACCTCAACTTCGAGAACCCCGACGAGTTCTCCGAGAAGCTCAACATTGCCCGAACAACGACAGAAACAGACATAAAGACCGTCTTGAGTAACTCCTTTGGCTTCGGCGGTACGAATAGTGCACTGATAATAAGTAAAATGTCATGAACCTCTTTCCCGACTTAAAGCAAAGATATACAAGCGAGCAACTCTCCGCTCGCGAGGCACAAAGGCAGGCTGAGTTCATTGCCTGGGGCCCGATAGTGTTCCAGGCGACCAGGCTGATGCTCAAGTTTGGCATCCTCGAGATGCTGAGAGACAGCGAAGACGGACTGACGGAAGCAGAAGTCGTCGAGAAGACAGGGCTAACGCGGTACGCCGTCAAGTGCCTCCTGGAAGCTTCCCTCTGCATCGGCACCGTCCTCATCGACGCGGAAAGCGACCGCTACACTATCTCCAAGACGGGATGGTTCCTCTTGAACGACCCTGCGACTAAGGTGAATATCGACTTCAATCACGACGTCAACTACCTCGGATGGTTCAACCTCGAAGAGGCTCTGAAGGAAGGACGACCTGCAGGATTGAAGCATCTTGGGAATTGGCCGACCATCTACGAAGGGCTCTCCAGCCTGCCGAAACAGGTTCAGGACAGTTGGTTCGGATTCGACCACTTCTACAGCGATTCCTCTTTCCCCGATGCTTTGCGGATCGTTTTTGCAGAACACTTCGTCCGCTCGCTCTATGATGTTGGTGGCAACACCGGCAAGTGGGCCCTGCAATGTGTCGCTTACGACGATGAAGTTGAAGTGACAATTCTCGACCTTCCGCAGCAGATAGGGATGATGCAGGAGAACATTGCAGGCAAGCCTGGCGCTGAGCGCATCAAAGGCTTCGGCATTAATCTGCTCGACAAAGAAGTAAGTTTCCCAAAACGCGAGGGAGGACTCGATGCCATTTGGATGTCGCAGTTCCTCGACTGCTTCAGCGAAGAGGAGATTGTCAGCATTCTCCAACGGGCAAAGGAGGCAATGACGGATGATACCAGGCTCTTCATCATGGAAACATTCTGGGACCGTCAGCGCTTCGAGCCGGCTGCATTCTGCCTCACAATGACCAGCCTCTACTTCACTGCACTCGCTAATGGGAACAGCAAGATGTACCACTCCGACGACATGAAACGCCTGGTAAAGCAGGCTGGCTTGCAGATAGAAACCATCTACGACGGACTGGGACAAGGGCACAGCATCATGGTTTGCAAAAAGGAATAATATGGCAAACGAGAAATGGGCAGGTACGACGTACGGCAATGAATGGATGCACAAATGGCTCATTCGCATGCTTCGATATATAGATGTACGCATACTCTATCTCTTCGTGGCAGCCTTCATCATTCCCGTCTGCCTCGTGTTGAATCCAAGCCGAAACATTGCCTATCGCTATTTCCACCGTCGCATCGGATATGGAAGGCTGAGATCTGCATGGAAGACATACGTCAACCACTGTCTTTTCGGCCAAGTTGTTGTCGATAAATTCGCCATGTATGCTGGCAAGAAGTTCAACATAGAGATAGAAGGACAAGAGCATTTCCTCGAACTTGCCACACAAGAAGAGGGTTTTCTGCTGCTTAGCGCACACATCGGCAACTACGAAATCGCAGGATACACCCTCACAAGCGAGAAGAAACGGCTCAACGCTCTTGTCTTTGCAGGAGAGAAAGCTTCCGTCATGAGGAACCGCAACAAGATGTTTGCCGACACCAACACCAACATGATTGCCATAAGTCCGGACATGAGTCACCTCTTCGAGATAGACCAAGCACTACAGGAAGGCGAGATTGTCAGCATGCCTGGTGACCGCATCAACGGTTCGGCTAAATACATCGAACACGCCTTTCTCGGAGCAAAAGCAAGGTTTCCGCTCGGACCTTTCTCCGTTGCAACGATGCGAAACCTTAATGTACTGGCAGTCAACGTCATGAAAATATCGCTCAAAAGCTACAAGATATATGTCACTCCGCTTCTTTACGACAAAACTGCCACAAGGCAGGAACAGGTAAAGCAACTATCCATCGCATACGTCACAGAACTTGAAAAGCGAGTCAAACAATATCCAACTCAATGGTACAACTACTTTGAGTTTTGGACAGGAACTGAGAAAAAGAATGATTAGCGTATTGTCCACAAACATAACCTCGCCTTTAGGCTTTACCACAGAGCAGAACTATCAGACTGTCCTGTCTGGTGTCTCTGCCTTGAAAAGCTATAAAGGATTATGGGGATTGCCAGAGCCGTTCGCTGCCTCTCTGTTCAGCGAGGAGCAGAAGGACGTGCTTGCCCTTGAAGGATATACGTTCTTCGAAGCCCTCGCCATTCGTTCTGTTCGTGAAGCACTCTCGCATACACATTTGGATGTTGCTTCCGAAAGAGTCGTTCTCATTTTGAGTACAACAAAGGGAAACATCGAATCTTTAGGAGAAGAACGTTACTTTCCATCCGAATCGGCAAGCAACATAGCAAAGAGCATCGGGCTGACTACAAAACCAATCGTGGTTTGCAATGCCTGCGTCTCTGGCCTATCCGCACAACTTCTCGCCAATCATTTGCTTTCGGAGGGCATCTACGACTATGCCATCATTGTGGGAGCAGAGGTTCAAAGCAAGTTCATTGTGTCTGGTTTCCAGTCTCTCAAGGCAGTTTCAGAAGAGCCTTGCCGTCCTTTCGACATTGAGAGGAACGGCCTCAACCCAGGTGAAGGAGCTGCCACCATTGTCTTTGCGAGAACTAATTCCGAGGAGAGTTGGTGCCTGACGGATGGAGCAACACGCAACGATGCCTATCATCTTGTCTCGCCATCGCCGCAGGGAGAGGGCTTGACTGCAGCCATCGAAGCTGCGATGAAAGGTCGCGACAAGACCAAGCTTGCAACAGTTTGTGTGCATGGAACTGCCACACTCTACAACGACCAAATGGAATCGAAAGCCATCGAGAGAGCTGGTTTATCGGACATTCCCTTGTCTGCTCTCAAAGGTTACTACGGACATACCATGGGAGCTGCTGGAGTGCTTGAAACCATCCTGACCATGAGAGCTACAGACGACGGGCTGGTCCTTCCTTCGAAGGGCTTTACGGAACCTGGCATCAGCGGAAAAGTCAGCATCTCTGGCAAGCCTCAATCGACAAATAAGACTGCCTTCCTGAAGATTATGTCAGGCTTTGGAGGCTGTAATGTTGCGGCAATGTATGAAAAGACTACAGACTGCGGAATACAGACAACAGACAAAGCGAAGCTTGTGAAGTCCCATACCATCAAGCTTTCCTCTGAGGATGGGACTTCCTTGACTGACATCTACAAGCAACAGATAGGGAATTATCCCAAGTTTTACAAGATGGACATCCTGTCGCGACTGGCATTCGTGGCTACTGAGCTGCTTCTGAAAAATGGTCAATGGTCAATGGTCAATGGTCAATGTTCTGTCATCCTCTTCAATCACTCTTCCTCGATTGTTGCAGACCGCCAATTCCTCGACACGATTAAGGATGCTGAAAACTTCTTCCCAAGCCCCTCCGTCTTCGTTTACACCTTGCCAAACATCACAACAGGCGAGATTGCAATACGTCATCACCTATGTGGCGAGACCTCTTTCTACATCCTTCCTGAGAAAGATGAAACACTGATGCAACAGATATTGGAAGCCACACTTTCCGCAACAAAAGCCCGAAACGTCATTAGCGGCTGGATTGATGCAGAATCAGATACAGATTTCGAATGCGATTTATCAATGTACAACAAAATATCAAACGAATAATATGGAACAACTTATCAAGGATTTGAAGCTACAAATCAAGAATGCACTCAATCTCGAGGAACTCTCTTTGGAGGAGTTCGACGAGAATGCGCCCCTCTTTGGTGACGAAGGAATCGGTCTCGACTCTATCGACATTCTCGAAATTATCGTGTTGCTGGAGAAGGAATACGGCATTCGTTTGGCTAATCCGAAAGAGGGAAAAGCCATTTTCCAAAGTGTAAAGACCATCGCAGAATACGTTCAGGCAAATCGAAAGAAGTAGGTAAATGAGTGTTGCAATAACTGGTTTTGGCATTTTAAGCGCGATTGGAAACGACGCTTCGGCAGTCTTGAGTTCCCTCAAAGCAGGAAAGACTGGGATTGGTCCCATGCATTATCTCCAGTCGAGCCACAAGGAGTTGCCCGTCGGAGAAGTGAAACTCTCCAATGAAGAAATGCTGCGGATGCTCGGGCAGGACGAGAAAGCGGTCATCAGCCGCACCGTCCTGATGGGAGCCATCGCGATTCGTCAGGCTTTGGAGTACGCCAACCTCGACCTGAAAGGCAAGCGCGTGGCCGTCATCAACGGCACTACCGTGGGCGGTATGGACGTCACGGAGCACTACCTGCTACGGATGAAAGAGGAAGACGACCTGCTGCCACTCCTGGAGAAGCACGACCCGGGCAGTTCCACACGCGAGATGGCCGACCTGGCTGGGCTGCAGGATGCTGAAGTCTGCACAGTCTCGACGGCTTGTTCATCTGCCGTCAACGCCATCATCCTCGGGTCGGAAATGCTCAGAACGGGTGAAGCTGACATCGTCATCGCTGGTGGAACCGAGTCGCTCAGCAAGTTCCATCTGAACGGATTCAACGCCTTGATGATTCTCGACAAAGAGCTATGTCGGCCTTTCGACAAGAATCGGGCAGGCTTGAACCTTGGCGAAGGAGCCGCTTTCGTTGTGCTACAAAAGAGGGACTGCCTTACAGAAGAGCAAAAGCCACTCGCTTACATTCGCGGCTATGCCAATCGTTGCGACGCTTTCCACCAGACTGCTTCTTCCGAGAATGGTGAGGGAGCTTTCCTCGCGATGAGCGAAGCCTTGCAAATGGCCGAGCTGCAACCAGATGATATTCAGTATATTAATGCTCACGGCACAGGCACTCCAAACAACGATGCCAGCGAAAGTGCAGCCATTCGGCGTGTCTTTGGAGAGAAGATCCCACCCGTTTCGAGCACGAAAGGCTTTACTGGTCACACAACTTCTGCTTCTGGAGCGATTGAGACGGTTATTTGCATCCTCGCTCTTCTCAACGACTTTGTGCCCTCGAACTATGGTTGGAAGGAACAAGACGAAGCGTGTGTAACTCCGACAACAGACAACGGACAACGGACAACGGACAATATCCTCTGCAATTCCTTCGGTTTTGGAGGCAACGATTCGGCTTTAATAATAAGTAAAAGCCCCCTCCCCGCTCCCCCTTTGGAGGAGTGCCTAAGACAGGAAACGTGCATTTCGGGAGAGTGCATCATTGATAATGTAGAGCAACTTGGCGAGCTGCGCGAGTTCGTTTCCGCTGGCGAAGCACGAAGGATGAGCAAGCTGATGAAGGCTGCTACCATTTCTTCCCTAAAAGCACTTCGTGAAGCAGGCATCGAGACGCCTGATGCCATCATCACGGCTACCGCTTTCGGAATGCTCGAGACAAGCGAGAAGTTCCTCGTCGATATGCTCGAAAATGGCGAAGAAACCCTGAGCCCTACCCTCTTCATGCAAAGCACGCACAACACTTTGAGTTCCGCCATCGCCATTCGGACCAAGTGTCACGGATACAATATGACTTACAGTCAGGGCAAAGACTCGCTCGAATGGGCACTTCGCGACGCTCGAAGACTGATTGGGACGGGCAAAGCGAAGACTGTTCTCGTGGGCTGTCACGATGAAGCCACACCGACTTTTCAGGAGTTTTTCCGTCGTATGGGAAAGCCCGTACCACAGGAAATCTACTCTCGAAGCATTGTGCTCGGAGTGGCGAAGAACGCTTAGCCGAACAAACCTCCACGTTGCGTTTGCAAACATGGCGTGTCTCATGGCCAGTACCACCGTGGGAGTACTGCAGTTTTACCGTGGGAGTACTGGAGTTTTACCATGGGAGTACTGGAGTTTTACCGTGGGAGTACTGCAGTCCTCCTATAGGAAAATCTTCGGAGGACTGCAGTCCTCCTATTTTTTTTTATTAGGAGGACTGGCCGATGTTTCACTTCATCTTCCCCATAAAACTGCACTTTTTTGTCTCGGATTATACAAATAACAATATTTATTCGCATCTTTGCAAAATAATTCGATACGTATGCAACTATTACCTTTAGCGATAATTCAGAGCCTTTTGCTTGCTGGAGGACAAGTTTTCCTGAAGCTGGCCCTCGCCAAGATGCAGCCTTTCAGCTGGAACTGGCACTTCTGGAGCGATTTGCTCACGAACTGGCAGTTTGCACTTTGCGGCCTTCTCTATGCCGCAGGCACAATCCTCTGGTTCTACATCATCAAGCATTTCCCCTTCAGCATGGCGTATCCTTTGGTCTCGCTCAGTTATGTTTTCGGCATGATAGCGGCAATAGTGGTCTTCCACGAAGAGGTGAGTCTGACAAGATGGCTGGGCGTGTTGCTCATTATGGCAGGGTGTTATTTTATAGCAAAGTAAAGAAATGAAACGATTAATATTGCTTACCGCTTACTGCTTACTGCTTACAAGTATGGCTGCACAAAGCCTCAGCGAGCAGAAGATCATCCAGAAGATGACCGCTTCGGCAGAGGCAATCCGGACTGTCAAGTGCAATTTCACCCAGAAGAAGCAGTCGAAAATGCTCAAGGGTGAGCAAATATCTGAGGGAAAGATGTTCTGTCAGCAGCCAGACAAACTGCGATGGGAATACACTTCGCCCAAGCCGAGCACCCTCGTCCTAGACGGAACCAAGGCCCAACTGCTGAAAGGAGGCGAGCAAGGGACGAGGAACAAATTCGTCGGCGAAATGGCGCGAATGATCATGAACAGTGTTGCGGGCAAATGTCTGACTGACAGCAAGACCTTCCTCGTCTCGGCAAAAGAAATGCCGACAGAGTATGTGGCGACTCTCGTCCCACAGAAAAAGGACATGAAACGACTCTATGCAAAGCTCGTCCTGCACTACAACATCAAGCAAGAAACCGTAACCGAGATAGAACTTCACGAGAAAAACGGAGACAGAACCCTAATCGAACTGCACGACATCAGCATCAATGGAAAGTAAGAAGACACTTCGCGACAGAGGCATCTGCGTGGTAATTCCCACCTACAACAATGCGGGAACCATCGCCGATGTAGTTCGTCGTGCCCTTACCCATTGCCTGGATGTAATAGTTGTCGCTGATGGATGTACTGACGGAACACTCGAAATCCTCCAAAACATCGAGGGAATCACCATCGTTTCCTATGCCAAGAATGCAGGCAAAGGCTATGCCCTGAAACGAGGCTTCAAGAAAGCCCTCGAGATGGGGTTCGCCTACGCCATCACTTTGGATGCCGACGGTCAGCACTTTCCCGAGGACATTCCCACAATGCTTCAAGCCAACCAGAAACACCCAGGAGCCCTCATCGTGGGAGAAAGGAAAGGGCTTGAGGAGATGGAGCGAAGCAAAGGCAGCAAGTTCGCCAATGCCTTTGCCAACTTTTGGTTTGCCATTCAGACAGGACACCACCTCAAAGACACCCAGACAGGCTTCCGTCTTTATCCTCTGAAAAAGCTCCGCGGACTCTCGCTCCTCACCTCTCGCTACGAAGCAGAACTCGAACTCCTCGTCTTTGCCTCGTGGCACGGCATCAAGATAGTCTCCGTGCCAGTCAACGTCTACTATCCCAAACCCGAAGAACGCGTTTCGCATTTCCGCCCAATCGCAGACTTTTCGCGCATCTTCATACTCAATACCGTACTTTGCATCTTGGCTGTCGCATATGGTTTGCCACTAGCCATTTGGCGAGGACTCATGACTTTCTTGCGCACCACATACGCTTTCTTGTTCTTCATCATATCCACCATCTTCGTCGTTAAGCCACTTGCTTTCTTCTATCGTCTGGTCAAAAAGGATTTGGAGGAGAGGCGCAAGGCCATGCATCGCATTCTTTGGAACTATGCGCGACTCGTCACCTTATGGCACGGCATTCCTGGCGTCAGGTTCTCTGTCGGCAATCCTCATGGTGAAGACTTCAAGAAGCCAGCCATCATCATATGCAATCATCAGTCACACCTCGACTTGATGACAATGTTGATACACACCCCCAAACTTGTTTGTCTGACGAAGGACTGGGTGTGGAACAACCCTTTGTATGGCAACATCATTCGCGATGCAGAGTTTTATCCCATTTCAGAAGGCATGGAGACCTTGCTTCCGAAACTGAAATCACTTATCGACAGAGGTTATAGCATCGTGGTATATCCGGAAGGAACCCGTTCGCCAGATTGCTCCATCTCTCGTTTCCATCAAGGAGCTTTCCATATAGCAGAACAACTTCATGCAGACATCCTCCCCATCATATCGTATGGAGCAGGAAAGGCTCTGCCAAAGAAAGGGAAACTTCTACACAAATGGCCCATCAGAATCGAGATAGACAAGCGCATCTGTCCCGAGGAAATGCAATCGTTCGGGCAGACTTTGAGAGCACAAGCATCAAGCCTCAGGAAATACTATAGGCAAAGATATGCTGAAATCGCAAACAAAATAGAACAAGATGTCTAAGCAGTTTCTCCTTTCCATAGCCTTCCTGCTCAGCCTTCAATCCTTGGCATCCGACAGGCTTACGCCTTTCCTGGCAGAAAGCGAGACACCCGTCACAGCCATAATTGTCTGTCCTGGCGGGTCTTATTGTTGGCATGACATGAAGACTGAAGGCAGCGAAGTTGCCCGATGGTTGCAGGGAAATGGCATCTCTGCCTTCGTGTTGAAGTATCGCGTACAAGGCATCGTGCCCTACATAACACATTCTCGGCTCTTGTTTAAAGGGCATCAGCATCCAGACATGCTAAACGATTTGCAGCAAGCCATCAGGTTTGTTCGCGAACATGCCACAGAATATGGCATCAATCCACATCGTATAGGCGTGATGGGATTCTCGGCTGGAGGACATTTAGCCATGCATTCCGCTGAACAATCACACTCGCTTCCTGACTTTGTCGCAGCCATTTATCCTGTGGTAAGCATGTCGCACCCTTGCACTCACAAGCGTTCCAGACGTGCTTTGCTAGGCGAGTACAGGAAATACAACAAGTCTATGCGCGACTCGCTTTCTCTCGAAAAACATGTCACGAAAGGTTGTCCGCCAGTCTTTCTCGTTAATTGCAAGGACGATTCAGTCGTGAAATATCACAATTCGGAACTTCTCGACTCCGCCCTAACCGTTCAAGGTGTCGAACATCGCTACATTCAATACCAGACAGGAGGACACGGCTTCGGCGCTTCCAACGCGAAAGGTACAGCAGAGTGTCGTGCCTGGAAGGATGAGTTCCTCAGTTGGCTTAAAGGTCTTGACTTATGACGATACTGAAGATATTTGATTACCTTCGCGAACACGCCATCATTCGATGGGCTTCGCTCCTTGTCATAACGATGGCTTTGCTAGCGTCCATCCTGCGTCTTTCATATAAGGAAGACATACAGGATTTCCTGCCTTTCAGCCAAACGAACCGAGAGAGGATGGCTGTTTACCAAGACATATCGGGCATGAACCGCCTTTTTGTCGTCTTCGAAAGCACGGGTGATGCAGGGGAAACAACTGAAGCGATAGACTGTTTCACTGGCATAGTCGAGGAGAAAGACACGGCAGGTTGGTGCCAAGACCTGCAGGCAACATTCGACCTCGAGAGCCTCTCCGAAACGATAGACTTCGTTTATCAGAGTGCCCCACTCTTCTTAATGGAAAAGGATTACAGAAGAATGGACAGCCTTCTCGCTTTGCCCGACTACATGGATGCTAAGCTCGAAGACAACTTGAACGCCCTAATGCTCCCAACAGGCAGTTTCCTGAGCGAGAATATCAGTCGCGACCCGCTCGGACTCTTTGCCTCCTTAATGGAAGAACTGCAGCAATCCCAACATCAGATGCGCTTCGAGATGTACGACGGATACATCTTCACGCCCGATATGTCCAAGGCTATCGTGATGCTTTCGTCACCCTTCGGCAGCAGCGAGACGAAGAAGAACGCCCAACTTATCGCGTTGCTCGATGATGCCATCAACGGCATGCGAACGGACTTCCCTGAGGTAAAGGCACACGTCATCGGCGGTCCGCAGGTGGCTGTGGGCAATGCAAAGCAGATAATGTACGACAGTATCTTGGCCGTCTCCTTGGCTGCGATTCTCATCTTGGCATTGCTGCTTTACGCTTTCCGCAGGTTCCGAGACATCGTGCTCATCGCCTTATCAGTTCTTTGGGGCTGGCTCTTCGCCCTTGGAGGCATGGCTTTGGTGCACGATAGCGTGTCGATGATTGTCATTGGCATCTCGAGTATCATCATCGGCATTGCCGTCAACTATCCGCTTCACCTTACCAGTCACATCCAGCATCAAACGGATATCCGCCAGGCTTTGCGTGAGATTACGACACCTCTACTTGTCGGAAACATCACAACAGTCGGCGCTTTCCTTGCCCTTGTGCCGCTTAAATCTATTGCCCTGCGCGACCTCGGACTCTTTGCATCCTTGCTCTTGATAGGAACTATACTCTTCGTGTTGGTTTGGTTGCCACATCTAATTAGGACTAGGGACAATAGACAACAGACGACAGACAAGGGAGACTTTCTTTCCCGCCTTGCCTGCGTACAGATAGACAGAAAGCGATGGCTGGTCGTTATGGTGGCCTTGCTGACTTTTGTCTTTGGCTATTTCAGCCTTTTCGTCAAGTTTGATTCCGATGTTTCGAACATCAACTACATAACCGCACAGCAGAAGGAAGACATGAATTACTTCCAAAAGTTCTTCGAGGGAAACGCCTCGCAGGACAATGTCACGCTTTATCTCCTGTCTTATGCCACAGACTTTGATGGCGCTCTCGCTTGCTCGGAATCCAAACAGGCTGCCATTGATTCCCTGAAAGAGGCTGGTTTGATTGCAAGCCACCATGGTGTAAGCCGCTTCCTGCCCTCGATGGAGGAGCAGACTAGACGCATCAATCGATGGAACAAGTGGCTTGAAGGCCATCCGAATCTGCTGGATGATTTGACGAAGAAAGCCGTCGCGCATGGATTCTCGGCAGAGGCTTTCAACGACTTCGCAGAGATGATTCAATCGGAACAAACTGTAAAATTCTTCGACGAGTTCCGTCCCTTGACGTCTAAAGCCCTTGCCGAGAATGTCTCGCAGGCAGGAGAGGAGGGTAAATCTACTATAATCGAGACCCTTTCCGTCAGGAAGAAAGACCTCGACAAGGTCAAGAAGTCGCTACCCGAAGCCTTTGATATCGGCTCGCTTCACTCGTCTGTGGCAGATGCTCTGTCGGGTGATTTCAACTACATCGGCTGGGCATGTTCGCTGATAGTCTTCTTCTTCCTGTGGCTTTCCTTCCGTCGAATCGAGCTGGCCATCATTTCCTTCATTCCGATGGCAATCAGCTGGATATGGATTTTGGGCATCATGGCTATTCTGGGCATCAAGTTTAACATTGTCAACATCATCCTTGCGACCTTCATCTTCGGACAGGGCGACGACTATACCATCTTTATGACCGAGGGCTGTATCTCGGAATATGTGCATGGGAAGCCACTCCTCGCCTCCTACAAACGCAGCATAATCTTGTCGGCACTCATCATGTTTATTGGCATCGGCACACTCATTTTCGCCCGCCATCCTGCCCTGCATTCGTTGGCGGAGGTCACCATCATCGGCATGTTCTCTGTCGTGCTGATGGCTTACCTCGTTCCGCCCTTGCTCTTCAAATGGATGATGAAACGATTTCCAAAACGATTTGAAAACCTATAAAATATGAAAGAACGTATCATTGAACTCTTGACGGGAGCACTTCCGATGGTCAATCTCGAGTCGGACTTCCTGTTCAGCGAACTCGATTCCTTAGGCGTGACAACCATCCTGATGCTCCTTTCCGAGGAATACGGCATCGAGCTGGAGGCAAAAGACGCAACCCCCAAGAACCTCAAAACCATCGATTCTATCGTGGAAATGGTGAAATCCAAACTCGCTAAACAATGACTCTCGAGCAATCTGTCGAGCATTATGCCAAACTGACGCCAGACAAAGCGGCTGTCATTACAGGCGATGAGACGCTTTCCTACTCGTCTCTTTGGAAACGAATTCAAGAGAAAGCGAGCCTTTTGAAAGGGAATGGCCTCTCAGAAGGGAAACCTCATGTCTTCATATCCAAGCAAGATGTCGATTTCGTCGTAACCTATTGTGCCGTACATCATCTGGGAGGCGTCTGCGCTCCCCTCGAAAGTTCAACCCCCAAAGAGCGTCAACAGCAAATCCTCGACGAAGTAAATAGTAAATGGTCAAATGGCAAATGCTCTGACATCCTCTACACCACAGGCACAACAGGCAAGGCAAAAGGTGTGATGATATCCACAGAAGCATGGAATGCGAATGCTGAAAACCTTATCGACAGGCTGGGATTCACCTCCGATTTGCTCTTCATCGTTTGCGGTCCGCTCAACCATCTTGGCAGTCTCTCCAAGATATATCCTACACTCATGACTGGCGGCACATTATATATTATGGAGAGCCTGAAGAACCTCAATGCTTTCTTCTCAGTCTTCGAACTGCCTTTCACGAAGTTCGCCACCTTTCTCGTTCCCTCCAGCATCAGGATGCTCCTGCAGGTTGCCTCAAAGAACTTGGCAGCCGTAGCCAGCAAGATTGACTTCATCGAAACGGGAGCCGCTGCCATTACACAAAGCGACATGGAGGCACTCTGCAAGGTCCTGCCCCACTCTCGCCTTTTCAACACCTACGCATCGACCGAGACGGGCATCGTTTGTAGCTACGAGTTCAGCCGATACGGCTGCGCGCCTGGCCTCCTAGGAAAGCCCATGAAGCATTCTTCGGTTCGTATTGACGACCAGGGCAGAGTGATTTGTTCGGGCAAGACCCTCATGTCGGGTTACGTTAATGCACCTGAACTGACGGCTCAAGTCCTGATAAATGGGGAGATTCATACTTCCGACGTCGGTTCTCTCGATGCCGACGGCATGCTGCACTTGCAGGGAAGGCAGGACGATGTCATCAATGTGGGGGGCTACAAAGTGAATCCATCCGAGGTGGAAGAAGCGGTAAGTGGCTTCGACCTTGTTGCCGATTGCATTTGCATTCCTGCCCAACACATCCTTCTCGGCATAGTGCCCAAGCTCCTTTATGTGCCCAAACAAGGCAAAGAAGTAAAGCCAAAAGACATAGCCGACTTTCTTAAAAGCCGCCTCGAGAGCTACAAAATTCCTCTACTCTACGAGGCTGTCGATGCCATCAAACGCACCTACAACGGCAAACTCAACCGCAAAGCATACCTCCCTGCTCGTTGATTCCGGAACAGCCCCAAGTGAAGCGTGAAAAGTTAACGTGTTAAGTTTGCAAACTAAGCACGTTAAATTGAGCAACTAAGCACGCCTAAAATACAAACTAAGCACGCCTAATTTACCAATCACGTTAGGGACATAAAAAAACAAGGGCTTGCAAGTCATTTGCAAAGCCCTTTGTTTCTGTAGCGGGAGTGGGTCACGATCCCACGACCTCCGGATTATGAATCCGACGCTCTAACCAGCTGAGCTATCCCGCCATCCGCAACCTTATTTTCCGATTGCGGGTGCAAAGATACGGCTTTTTCGCGGAATAGCCAAACATTTAGGCGACTTTTTTCCATTTTTTCAACATTTCAACTTTTCGACTTTCCTTTTGTCCTTATAATAATATATAATGTGTAACTTTGTGTCGAAATTGCACATATATCGGAAGTATGCTCAAACAAGAAGTCATCATAAGCCAAGACCTGAGCGGAGACATCGAGAAGGCTATACGGAAATGCCAGCACGACCGACTCTTCGTGCTTACCGACACGACCACTCTTCGCCTGTGTTGGCCGCTTGTAAGCACTTTTCCATGCTTCGAGTCGGCACAGATGATTACGATTGGAGACACGGACGAGAACAAGACGCTCGACTCCCTTTCAAGCGTCTGGACTGCCCTGCAGAAGGGTGGTGCCACGCGTCATTCGCTCCTCGTAAACCTTGGCGGAGGCATGGTGACAGATCTGGGAGGCTTTGCCGCAAGCACATTCAAACGCGGAATGGCCTACATCAACATCCCGACAACCCTGCTGAGTCAGGTGGATGCGAGTGTTGGAGGCAAGACAGGCATTAACTTCGGCGGCTTGAAGAACGAGATAGGTGTCTTCAACTGCGCAGCCTCGGTCATCCTCTCGAGCGAGTTTCTGCGTTCGCTCGACATGAAAAACATCCTCTCTGGCTATGCCGAGATGCTCAAGCACGGTCTCATCAGCGATGAGCAGAGCCTTGCAGAGTTGCTCCGTTTCGACCTCGAAGAACTCGACTTCGCTGAGTTGGGAAGGCTCGTCAGCAAGAGCGTCAGCATCAAAGAGCGTATCGTAGAGGAAGACCCGACTGAGAAAGGCATCCGAAAAGCCCTGAACCTAGGGCACACAGCGGGTCATGCCCTCGAGAGTCTGGCGTTGGAAAAGGGGCGGCCAGTCTTGCATGGCTATGCCGTTGCATGGGGTCTCATCTGCGAGCTCTACTTGAGTGTCGTGAAGTGTGACTTCCCAAAAGACCGGCTCCGACAAACCGTGCAATTCATCAAGCTGCATTATGGCGACCCACTACTCGATTGTAAGCAGTACGAACGCCTCTACGAGTTCATGAAGCACGACAAGAAAAACGAGGGAGACAGCATAAACTTCACCCTGCTTGGAAGCATCGGAGACATCCGAATCAACCAGCAAGCCACCAAGGATGAGATATTTGAAATGCTCGACTTCCTCCGCGAAGGATAGATAACGACTAAAACTAATACCTGATATGAAACGATTCACTTTTTCATTACTTATTCTGATGCTCGCCAGTTTGGCAGGAGCAGCCGACCTCACGAATGCACGTTGGTACACAATCAAAGTGGCTAACGGCGGCTATCTCAGTACAAAAACAGGCTATAGAGACGGTGTCAATTTGTTGCTCAGCAATACGACAGAAGACACGAGCGACAACGGACTTTGGACTTTCATTGGCAACGAGACCGACGGCTACACGTTCTACAACAAGGCTCGAGGTGGAAGTTACGTCCTCGGCATGAGTGGCTCGGAAGCAAATGGCCGCGCTAAGATGGTGGCTGAAAGTAGCACAACAACTGTCACGAAGTTCGACATGGGCAAGAACGGCGAAGGGTTTTGGATAAAAGACCACGGCTCGACAAGCAAATACTGGAACAAACGCGGCAACTTCCTCGCTTATTGGGACAACTCGGCAGGCAGTTCGGACGCAGGTTCTCGCTTCATTTTCACCATTCAAGGCATTCCTGACGACTTCTTCTCAACAGACGAACAGGAGAACTTCTACTACATCACGTTCGCAAACTCCGACCTTGTCATGCAGGACATGGGTGCCTCGAAGAACATCACGACACAAGGCCGCAAGTATGGAGAGCAGAGTCAACTGTGGAAACTCGTAGGAAGCGAAAAGAACTTTCAACTCGTCAACAAAGGCTCCGGGCGCTTTGCTTACTACGATGGAAGTCGCGTAAAAACCCGAACAACTGCCGACGGCAACGGCTTTACCATCGAGGCAACGACCAACACAAACTATGTAGGCAAGTATGAGATATCGTGGAACGGCGCAGCTTCTGTGGCCAATCGTTACTTCAATCAATGGGGCGGAACTGGGGTCGGCAAGGAAATCGGACTCTGGCAAGCAGCCGATGCCAACAACATCCTCTACCTCATTGCTGAAGCCGACGTACTGCCTTCTGAGTTTTGTGTAGGCGAGAAAGGCACAAGACCAAGCGACATCCACGATTTCTCGCTTTGGTACGACACGCCAGCAACTGCCACAGGCGTCAGCGACACTTGGATGGAATATGCGCTTCCCATGGGTAACGGACAGATTGGCGCTACCATTCGAGGCGGCGTGCTTTGTGATGACATCCAGTTCAACGAGAAGACTTTGTGGAGTGGATACACGACAAACGGCAGTTCGGTTGGTCAAGGCTACTTCCAGAACTTCGGTTCCATTCTCGTTAAGGACAAGAGCGGCACCTTCTCGGCTGTCGCTTCCGAAGGGAAAACCATCGAGAACTACAATCGCTATCTCGACATCATCGACGGTGTGGCTGGCGTAAACTTCCAATCTGCCGACCATCAGACGAGCTTCCACCGTCGCTATTTTGCCTCTGCGACAGACAAAGTCTTCGTGGCACACTATGAAGCAGAAGGTACTGAGCCACTGTCACTTAACGTGAGCTATGCTCCAGACAAGCAGATTAATGCAGGCGCTGTGACCTATGCGACAGAAGATGATGGCACGGCATCCGCAACGTTCTCTGGCAAGTTGCAGATTGTCAGCTACAACACACGCTTCAAAGTCAAGACAGACGGCACTTTGAACGCTACGGCAGAGGGTATCAATGTGACTGGCGCAACGTGGATGGACATCATCATGGCTGCTGCTACGGACTACGATGCGAGCAAGGCTTCTTGCACGTCAGGGCAGTCCTCCTCCGAGTTGTCGAATGTTGTAAGTACTCGCATAAATGAGGCCATTGGGAAAGGCTACACGTCACTCCTCGCCGACCACAAGGCTGCGCATAGTGCTTTGATGAATCGCGTCAACTTGCAACTTGGCGGAAGTTCTACGAAGACGACAGAAGAGCTCATCAAATTCTACAATGCCTCCGAACAGAACAAACTGAGTAGCGACGGACTTTTCCTCGAAGCGCTCTACTTCCAGTATGGCCGCTACTTCACGATAGGTGCGAATCTCGACACAACAATCCACGCGCCGTCGAACCTGCAAGGCATTTGGAACGACCGAAGCAACACATCGTTCTGGCATTGCGACATCCATGCCGACATCAATGTGCAGATGAATTATTGGCCTGCCGACCCGTCGAATCTCTCGGAGATGCACTTGCCTTTCCTCAACCACATCCTCGACCTCGGTGCGCCTGGCAGCAATTCGCCGTGGTATCAACTGGCTAAGAAGATAAAGAGTGGCGCTAACGGATGGACGGTAGCTGTGGAGAACAACATCTTTGGCGGCACCTCAACGTGGAGCAACGGCAGCATGAAGACGCTCGGAGCCTGGTATTGCTCGCACCTCTGGCGTTATTATAAGTACACGATGGACAGGGAGTTCCTGAAGAAAGCCTTGCCCGTCATGCATCAATGCGCGCTCTTCATCAGGTCTATCGCTACGAAAGACAGCAACGGACTCTACGAAATCAAGGACGAATGGAGCCCCGAACATGGTCCCACGGATGTGACCGCGTTCGCACAACAAACAAGTTACGAGCTCTTGGACGAAGTGATGAAAGGTCATGCGGAACTTGGCGACAAGTCTCCACTGACGGCTTCTGACATCGAGGCCATTCAAGCCCTCTACGACAACTTCGATAAAGGCCTTTGGGTTGAGACATATAACGGTAAGGACTGCATCTCCGAATGGAAAAACAACGCACTCTCCGACCCAGGACATCGCCACCTTTCCCACCTGATGTGCCTCTATCCGTTCTCGCAAGTCAGTGCCTTTGACCAAACGAGAAGCGGCATACGTCTGTTCCAAGCGGCTTATAACGGACAGATTGCACGCAATGGAGATGTGACGGGATGGTCAATGGGATGGCAGACAAACACCTACAGCCGTTGCCTCGATGGCGACCGAGCCCGAAAGAACCTCTCGCTTGCTTTGCGTCATTCGGGCAGTTATGTCATCGAGATGGGCAACTACGGTGGCTGCTACTACAACCTCTTCGATGCGCATTCGCCTTTCCAGATTGACGGCAACTATGGCTGTACCAGTGGCATCTGCGAGATGTTGCTGCAATCCTACGACGACGTCATAACCATCCTACCTGCCCTACCCTCTGCTTGGAAGGAAGGCAGTGTAACGGGTTTGAAAGCACAGGGCAACTTCATTGTCAGCGAGACTTGGCAAGACGGCAAGGCCACGAGCGTCACCATCAAAAGCAATGCAGGCCAACCTCTGCGCATCCGTTATGAAGGGCTCGAGGATTACTACATCCGTCTGAATGGCGAGAAAGTGACACCGACCAACGATGGCGAAGTCTTTACCATTCCCAATGTGAAGGAAGGCGACGTCGTTACCATCGACAAGGAAGACCCCGATGGCTTGGAGACTGTTCGACGCCCTTTTGGCGACGGAGCAGAGGCAAAGCTCTACAACCTCGCAGGACAGCCCGTCGGAAAAGATAAGCCGACGAAAGGTATCGTTGTGAAGAAAGGAAAGAAGTTCATAAAATAAGTGAGAAGTAAGTTATTCATCATCTTATTGGGAATATCGCTGTGCATGTCGGCTCAGAGGCATTCCATATTCCTTGGCTTGGAGCTCGGCGGAGACAGAGACGAGTTCGTAGAGGCCCTTGAGGACAAAGGCTTCGAGTTCGAGGAGGAGGATGACGAATGCACTGTTCTGTCGGGTCTCTTCGATGGCGTCGGTGCAAGGATTGAAGTACTGGCAACGCCTCAATCGCATACCGTTCACCTCGTCACGGTCTATTTCATCGAGATTGCAGGCAACGAAGTGGGTCTGCTGATGAAGACCAATCAGGTGCGCAAGCAGTTGAAGCGGAAGTATGGCAAATGGGACTATACCCACGAGCGGAACCTCGAGGAATGGTCTTCCACCTATGCTCGCGTCTCTTTAGGCAAGAAACGGCTGAAGGGCGATGACTTCAAGACCCTCTACGTGCAATGGCAAGACCGCAGCGGATGGGAAGCCTTGCAGCGAGAGAAGGACTAACTAAAAGCCTGTGAAGATAGTCCAAAACATCTTTCCCCACACGACAAAGAAGATGGTAATGGGCACCAAGATGCAGATGCCAATAACAATCAGCACTGCCTTGAGACAGCCCTTGTTTTCGTCCTTGACAATGATGGGTTCCGAATCATTCTTGACTTGCTGAGCCAAGTTGTCGGGCGTCACCTCTCTGCCCATCTGACGCAGACGGTCTTCTGGCGTAAGGGCAGCTGGCGTGATGAGCCACATGACGATATAAATAATAGGAAGCGGAAGACCTACGCCCAGCAGTGTGAGTGCAATTGCTCCGAGTCGCCAAATGAGGGGACTGCCTGAATCGAAATAGACAGCCAAGCCTGAACAAACGCCTCCCAGCACTTTGTCGTCGGCACAACGATAGAAGCGATGCGTGCGGATATGCTGTTTGCCTTTGTCGTAAACATCATCTGCGAACCTGCCTGCCTCGTCGCTGAAGTGTTTGAAATCTTCTTTGATGCTGCTCCTTTGCCTGTTCGAACCCTCATGTTTATTGTAGTTTGCAAAAGCGCTCTCTGCCTTGTTTCCGTCGCTGGCAATATCTTCCGCCTTACCAATCGTATCGATTATTCCTTTCACGACATCGATGTCGATAGCAGTCATGCCTGCTTCCCTCTTCTTCCAGAGAAGTTCTGCCACGCGATGTTCAATGTCATCGGCAATCTCGGCACCTCCTTCCTGACGACCAAAGTAGCGTTGCATGCTCTGCAGGTAGTTCTCCAGGAGGTTGTAGGCATCTTCATCTATATTATATAATGTGCCAAACAGGTTGATGCTAATGTTCTTTTTCATTGTCTTATTGTTTTAAAGTGATTAATTCTAACTCTTCAGTATGTTGACCGTTCGCAGTATTTCTTCCCAACTGGCATCGAGTTGAGCAAGCGCCTCGTGCCCATCGTCGGTCAGAACGTAGTATTTGCGAGGCGGACCTTGCGTACTTTCTCGCCACTCGTAGCCCAGAAGTCCGTCACGCTTCAAGCGTGAGAGCAACGGATAGAGCGTACCTTCCATGACAATCATATCGGCTTCGTGGAGCTTTTGAATGATGTCGTTGGCATAGCAAGGTTGCTGTCTGAGCAAGAGCATGATGCAATACTCGAGCATCCCTTTGCGCATCTGCGATTTCGTGTTGTCCGTATTCATCTAACTTGAAATGTGATGTTTGACAATGCAAAGATAGGTATAATATGAATACCTTGTATCGCAAGGTACTTAAATTTAACAATCTTTAATAATTCAAGGAGTTACGTCGAATCCTCAGAAACCTCGAACTTGTAAAGAAATTTCTTTTCAGCATTCGATTTAAGCGCATTTTTAAGCTATGGTAATACTTGGAGACCCCCGAAACGCAAATTCGCGCGATTTCCGCAAACTAGTAGAAATCAAATGGTTACAACACCATTTCATCAAAAGCCACAAGAGAAAAAGGACAAAAAGAAGTGTTATGCGACAAAAATCGACGTATTTTCTCTACGAACATAACACGGGGGAATCCTCAACGCAACGTAGGGCATTGGCAAACTTAACATAGGGCATTGAAAAAGGCCCTATGCCAAGTCAACTCATTCGGCACTTTAGGCGAACGAATGCGGCTGAATTTTGTCGTGATTTTTCCAGCGAGTACTACTTCAGCACCTTTTTCCCGTTCTGGATGTAAACACCCTTGGGTAATTTACTATTTAGCCATTTACCATTTACCATTTGATTGCCATCCGCAACCTTGCGGCCACTCAAGTCGTAAGTACCCTTGATGCCGTTTGCATCAGAGGACGACCTGGGAAGTGCGATGCCGTCGGGGTTCTCCACCTCTTCTATCTTGAAGTACGTACGCTTTTCTGCTGAAGGCAGATAGCAACTGAAAGGTGGCAGGTTGACTGTCGAGGTAACACGATAGAGGTTGGCTCCCGTCGTCTTCAGGCTATAGCCTTCGCCTGCATTCAGTGTCCTGCCAGGATAGACTCCCACCAGAAGATTCTCCGGCCACGAGGAAGCGAGACACGCCTCCCCCACTTCATTCTTGTCGAGTGCCGTCAGCGTGATAGCAGCCTTCGCTGTGCCTTTTATGATGACAGGTGTTCCGTATGGCACGACATCACCAGCCTCAGCGATGGGCATCATTTGGACAGAGGTAGAGGTGAATCCTGTGGCGATGAAGGCAGTGCATCCCTCGGGCACTTGATAGATGTAGGGCAGGCAGACTGCCACATATCCATTGGAGCCGAGCGTGTAGCTTCTTTCCTGCAAGCCAAGTATGCCATGCAGGTTTCGCACCTGGTCTTGTGTGAGTGCCTTGCCCCAGATGCGCACCATAGCGATATTGCCTTGGAAAGGATAGGCACCCGTCGATGTCGCCTTATCGAATACGCCAGAAGCGTCACCACCGATGGCAAGCCATTCGGAGGGCGTCCACTCATACAGCATACATTCCTTGAAGGTCAGCCAGCGGCTGGCAGCCAGTTCACCGTTGACATAGAGTTTCGACGTGTAATTTTTGCGGTCGAAGACAATAACATAGTGCGTATAGGTATCAGTAAGGCTGCCGCTGCCCACTCTGGTCCACTGCGTCTTGGCATAAGTGCCGTCCGTCTTGTTGCCCAGAGTAACTGTGCAGAACCCGATATTGCCCTGGATGTTCATATCCATGCCAAAGCCCCAGCCAGTGCCACATCCGATGGGACGCGTGCTTGCGGCGGGTAATGCAGCGCTGTTCTTGCAGAAGAGTTCTACGCTGTACGCCTCGGAAAGTCGGTTCATAATCGACGGATTGTCGCCAAGCTGATACTTGAAGAACTGCGACTTCACGCCGTTGAACTGTGCCTCATAGAGGTTGATGTCGGCATTGTAGGCAATCGAGACATCGCCCATCTTGACAATGGGTTTATCCTGATAGGCCGGAGCACGATTGGCGGCACTGTCTGGAATAAACTCACAGTCCATGATGAGCTCCGCCCCGAACTGCGTATCCGGCTCCGTAAAACGCTTCACATCGTCGTCATAAAGCCTCAGAGCCGCACTCTGCGTCAACGCACCGTCGTATATCCTGGCAAAGACAAAACTGCAAGCCGACGAGTTCTCTGCGCCGACACTATAGGCACCTTCCTTAGCATCGCCACCCAGACAAATCCACATGCCCTTGCGCCCTTTGCTCGAGCCGCACTGAGGCATCATCATGTCCGTGCCAGCGCGAGTGCCGGTGCAGACAAGCTTGCCATTGATGAAGTAGCGCATGATGTGGCTCGTCCTGTCCATCGTGACAACCAGATGGTAGAACTTGCCCGAGACAAGAATAGAATCGCCCGTGATGCTCTTCATGGTACTCTTCACACCGCTCTTGTTGCAGTAGGAGAAGCTGCTTGCCAAGGCCGAGTTATAGAAAGCCCAGCCTCCGCCGCCCTCCTCGTTGCCCAGGATACACGTCCTGCTGATGTTTCCGCTCTCGTCTGCCAGCCCATCCAGACGCACAAGCATCTCCCACGTCACATTGCCATTGAAGGCATTGGCCAAAGGCGAATCCAAGTCATAAGTCGCATAGAAATAGTCCGAAGCCTTAGCCTTCGAGCAGCCGTAGTACGTATCGTTCTTGGCATCATAGAAAGTGGTGGCATTGCCATGCTTGCCCACTCTGGCAGTATAAGAGCCCTGATTGACGATGCCGTCAGCCGTGAAGCTCAAGTCCAGGAGCCGCTCAGCCTCCGTCACCTCGTTCGAGCGCTTCAAGGCTCTCGTAATGATGCCCTGCGAAATCAGCTTGTTGTAGATGTTCTGCGCCAAGAGTGTAGCACCACTGGCCGAGGGGTGTAACCTGTCGAGCGTGTAGAGGCTCCAATTACTGCTCCATGCCACATTCGTGCAATCAACATAGTACTGCCCGAACTGCTCGGCAATGTACCTGATGCTGGCATTAGCATCGGCCTGGCTCCAGCCCTGCGAGTTCTTGTCGTTCACGCCGTTACCCCTCGGGAAGATGCTCAGGCAGACCACCTTCGACTCAGGATACCACGTCGTGAGCTTCCACAGAAGACGCTGGTAAGCGCCACGGAAGGAGACAGAGTCCTTGAAGTTTTCCGTCCTGTACTCACCCAAAGGCACCTTCGACGTATTCCAGTCGTTCGTACCGCCAGCAATGAAGATGAAGTCAGGGTTGCCAGCCCGTCCAAGCGCCTTCATGCGATGGTTACTCAAGAAAGGCGCATTGCTGTTGAGCACATCGCAAGCCACCCTGGAACCACTCCACGATGCATTTGCCAGGAACGTCAGCCCAGACATCCGACTCAACTGCATCCACCAAGTGTCGTTCACCTGAATGCCATAGTTCTTCTCGCGGTCTTGCGTGTAGTACACAGCATAACCCGACGGCAGGTAGTCGTAATACGTCGAAATGGAGTTACCCAGCACAGCGAAAGTCAGGCTGTCAGGGTTCTGAGCATAAGCCTTTGCGCCCAAGCACAAAAGCATCAACAAAAGCAGTCTCTTCATGACTTTTAAGTATTTGTGCATGCAAATTTACGAATAAACCTCTAAGCTAACGGAGCACTTTGCGGCCGTCCTGAATATAGATGCCTCGCTTGGGGGTCTGGACTTTGCGGCCGGAGAGGTCGTAGATGCCCTTGAACTCCTTGCTGCCATCGGTGCTCTTGGGCGTCGATATGCCGTCGGGATTGTCTGTTGGTGCGAGGGGCTCTATGGTGACGCCTTCGAGCTTGAAGGCATGGATGCCGAAGCTGGCTTGGCCTGTGAGGTTCACGATGACGCCTACGCTCACGTTCGTCTCTTCGGAGAGTGCGAAGCTGATGGTCGGGTTAGCCATTGGCGCTTTGGCAAGGATTTTGGTTGAGTCGCTTTCGCTCACCATGGTGCCGCCCAGGCAAGCCATGACGACGCTGCTCTGCGGGTCGTCCACATCACCCGGGATGACGCTGAAGGTGTAGCGGCCTGCTGGGAGTGTGACGGGATGCCAGAGGCGGTAGTCGAGCAGAGGTGTGGCGAAGCCGCTCCATTGCGTCTCGAACTGGATGTCATTGTGATGGCTTGTGTCAATGTGAGCGCCTGTCGTGATGGTGCCACTCACTATGGCATTCTTATCGAGCCACTTCGAGCGTGTGTTCCTCATCAGGAACTTCAGGAATCGGCTACTGTTGTTGGGATTGACGGTGCCGGAGGCTGTGAGGAACGGATTCTTGTAGTTGGTGAGGTATTGGCCGGAGATGTCGCCATGCATCAGGGCTTGTGTGTCGAGCGTGAAGACGCCGAGGGCCGAGTTCCAGGCGTCGCCATCAGGTCCGAAGCCAATGCGCTGGCCATCTATACCATTAGAAGTGCGGTCCTTGACCTCGCCTCCGCTCTGGTTGAAGTCGTAGTAGAGCAACAGTCCGTCTGCCTCGGCAGCAGCGATGTCTTCGATGTGCTGGTTGCTGTATGCCTTAATCTGGTCTAGTGTAAGCGTGGCATTCCAAAGTCGAACCTCATCGAGTTGCCCGCGGAAGCCTTCGCAAACGGTGACAGTCTCGAGGGCGGGGAAGCTCGTGGCAAGTTTGGCAGTAGGACTGCTCACGAGGTGTCCGTCGCGATAGAACTTGACTGTGCCACTGGTATAGGTCACGGCATAGTGGTGCCACTCGTCCATGATGATGTAGCCTTCGTCCGACGACACAGTCTTGGTGCCAAGCGTGATGCTGAGGGTGCCCTTATTATCGACGGATGTGGAGAGACTGCCCTGAGAGGAAGTGATGCTGACGCTGCCCTGATACTGAGCAGGACGCATCCACCAGTCGAGGGTAAGTTTCTTCTGCGCTTCGGCAAACGGGCAAGCAAGTTGCAGCGTCTCTGCTCCCGTGAAGTTCAGACAGCTCTTCGGGTCGTCGTTGCTCACGATGAGATAACGCTTCTGTGTGAGGGTGTTCTCGCCCAAGGGATTCGTTACATAGAGGCTGACATCGTAGATACCGGGTGCCTCAGGTACGACGTATGGCGACTGTTCATCGACAGTGAAGATGCGCGAGCCGTTGTTCAGCTCCCAGTGCCACGTAAGAGGACCGTAACGGCTGTCATCCGTGAGCTGTACGCCATCGCCCAGCATGATAGCCGTTTCGGACAGGGCGAAGCGTGCTGCCGGAGCCGACTCGCGCACAACAACCTCCTTCGTCACGCTGCTCGAGCCCGCAGGATTGGTGGCTGTCAGTGTCACTTGGAAGACGCCTGTCGTGGGATAGAGTGCCGTGGCATTGGTGCCTCCCAGCTCCTCAACTTCAGCACCAGGCATACTCCACAAGTAAGTGCATCCGCTGCCCTCACTATGATTGATGAAGCTGAAACGGTCGCCTGCAGGAAGTGTGTCGTTCAGCACCTCGAAGGCAGCCACGGGAGCTTCGCCCTCGGCAACAACAATTGACTTCTCCGCAGCAAGTGTACTGCCATCAACAAAGGTTGCTGTACAGCTTACCGCATAAGTTCCGGCCTCTGCAAAACAGAAAGACGGACTCATGCCGTGCATGACAGGCATCGAGGAGTCTGCAACGCTCCAAGTCCAATCCGTGACATTCAGCATGGTCTGAGCCGTCAGGTGGAATGGGATGCCGGCAATGTGAGTGCCAGCTTCCTCGGCAATGCTGAGCGTCGGTGTCGGCGTGGTGCTGGAGAATGGGCTGTCCTCCACGACTTCGTGTGTTCCGATGGAGCGGAAGTAGGCATGCTTGCCACTCACATACTCGCGCAGCTTCGTCTCGCCATCCACCACAATCGTATCCATAGGCACATAGACCAGCAGGTCGGGCTGCAAAGCAGGTGCTGCAATACGAACATTCATGTTGTTACGAATCTCGGCCACCGTTCGTGCAGTCTTCCACACGCGTATCTCGTCGAGTCCGCCTATCCACCACTGGTTGATGTCTGAAGTGCGCCCGAACTGGAGGTCGCCAAATGCAGTGAGGCCAGAGTAGGAACTGGACGTGATGGCACCCTTCCTAAGTGCGTTGACATAGAGGGCGAGCACGCTTCCGTTTATGACAATAGCAATGTGGTTCCACTTCTTGAGATTAGTAAAGACGCCCGAGACATTGAGACGGTCCGACCCGCTACTGTTCCATCCAACGGAAAGCGTGCCGTTGCTGCTATTGTGGAAGAGGAATGTTCCCCAGCCAGGTCCAACCTGATGCGTATAGTTGACATTCTTGTCGCTACGCATCCAGAACTCTATCGTGGCCTGTCCCAAGGTCTCGGAAATAGCATTGGGAATCACGATACTGCCCTCGTTCAGGTTGACAATTTGATTGGCATCCTGTTCAGGTATCTCAATCATAACGGCATTCGACGGAGCAGACTCCTGTCCGTACTGCCCTGCCCGATAGACAGCCTTTACGGTAAAGGCATCCGAGGCATTGGTGTCGGGCGTATAATAGGTCTGATTCGCTGCCAGCTCAGCCACAAGCTTCGTGCCTTCATACACATGGTAACCCGTCAGGGTGAGGCTCGATGCCTGAGGAGCAGACCACACCAGCACGCCATCCTCATAAGCGAGGTTCGTAGGAGGATAGAGCTGTTCGCCAGGCACAACAACACTGATGACAGTCTCGCGTCCGCTATTCCTAATCGCCACATCCTCCTGCTCGAAGGGAATCTCCACCCCCTCGTTCTCTATCTCATAATTGATAATCGAGGCATTGTAGATGTGGCCCGAGCCTATGGCTCCCGACTTAGTCTTGACGATGAAGAAGTACTTCAAAGGCTTGGTGCGATCCACGGAGAAAGTGAGGTCTGTGAGGTCGTAGCCGAACTCCATCGGCTCGTCATGTATGCCATCTACCCAACGTCCAAGCATTGGAACCTCAGGAGCAGGATCGGCACCCAAGGTGTTGCCTGCATAGCGGAAATGTTCGAAGGGAATCGTCTTCTCTGGCTTTGTGGCCTTAATATTCTGGGCAATGCCTGCCGAGAGCAAAAGCTCGCTGCGATGCGTGTAGTCCATCAAAAGCTTGATAGTCCTGAGCGGACGGTAATCCTGTCGAATCACATAAGCGCCAGGCGTCCAAGTCCACACATCGTTATTCACAGCAAAACTATACTTATAGGGACAATAGATGAAGCCCTTATTCTCCCATCCGTCGCCCCACGAATTGGCAATAATCCAAGCACCAACTTCGTCTTCTTCCACCTCGCCTACAATGCCGTCTTTGTCAAGGTCGAACTCGATGCGGTCATCGTATCCGCAGACAGTAAGAGCATGGTCGAACGTCTCGCCCCACTTCTCGACATACTTCATGCCGACAACACCCGCTGCCTTGTTTGCCGCAGAATTGGGAATAGCAGCCCATGTGCCGCCTGAAGCAACGCCAATACCACACACGCCACCGCCGTGCATCGTCTCGTCACCACAGTGATTATAGAGCCACTCCTTTAGCTCTTGCCTACCCTCAGGCGTGTTGGTAGGACTGAGCTGGAAGTCATAAGCCGAGCGGTTCCACATCGCACTGAACCACTTGTTGTAGCCTTGCATCCAGCCATAGTCGGGGTCGTCGTGGGTCTGTGCTCCGAAGAGTCTGCTGTACGTCCTGCCACCATAAGTAGGAACATTGGGGATGCCTATAGCCTTTGCCATTCCCTCTGTCGTACTCGTCTGATATGCCATCAGCCAAGTGAAATGCGAAGGGTACTGGTTCTCCGGCAAAGAAGCATCGGCATCACGATAACTGTTTATCTCGTGTGTAAACTGATAGCCCACACCAGCTGCCGAGCCACAACTGCCGCCACTCTGATTGAAGATGGGTGGGAAGTACTTGTCCTGCCCGTTATAGACATAGGGAGGCAACTGTGACTGTCCCTTTGCTTTACGAGCTTTACGTCGTGCTACATAATCGGCTGGCTTTGCCTTGGATGCGACATCATACCTCAGATTAGGAAAGACACTACGGTCTATCTTAACTACCTTTCCATCAGGAAGCATGTACTCTTCTATCTGTGCCATCGTGCCAAGAGAAGGCACAATGCTTGCTATCAGAAGCAGACTCCTCAGGTTCTTCATGTTATCTGGTATATATTAATATATATAATGTGTAATGTAAAAGTAAAAAAGGGAGCCTCCGGGCTTTCCCGAAGAGCTCCCCTTATTGATAGATTAGGTCTTTACTTCACCAGTACCTTCACACCATTGAGGATGTACATGCCCTTGCCTAATGTCTTCAGGCTATTGAGCGTAGCACCGGTCTTGAGCAAGCGGCCGTCCATGCTATAGACATTACCCTTCTGGCTGATCTTATCGACAGCAGAAGTAACATCCTTCACACCATCGGCTGCATCAGCAGCTACCTTGCCCAAAGAGATGCAGAAGTCAAACTCATCGTATGGATCAATTACGGGGCAGAGGCTGATATCCAGAACTGCACTGCAAGGTGTAACTGCGAGAGAGTTTGCAGTTTTAACATCTGCAACATAATTGGCATTGAAGTAAATCCAACCTGGTTCAAGAGTGAGCCTTACAAGCGTACCGATAAGGCCATTCTCCGTAGTTCCCTTAATTGCCAGTTCTCCATTGCCAGGAACCTTGAACTTGATAGGTTCTACGTATTCGTCCTCAGCTTCATAAGAAGTGGTATCGCCATAGATGAAGAGTGCGGGCTGACCTGCCTCGATAGTTTCTACAGCCTTCAGAGCCAGGAAGGTTTCTGCTTCTTCACCTTCGCCGCCTTCGGTGTACTGACCAACTACGGTGTATGCAGAAGCATCATCAGGAGCATCAACAGCTGTGAGGCTTACACTGTGACACCAGTCAATAATGCGACCAGGCTTGACATTCTTGACGAAGGTAAACTCTGCGGGAGCTTCATACTCAACGTCTGCTTTGCAGATTACGAGACCCGAGTTAGTGGTGGGCTCTGGAGTACTCCATGTGCAGAATCTGCGGTTGCTCTCACCTGCATGGAGGTAATTTTGGCTTTCGCCCTTGAGATTCGAAACAGTAAACAAGCTTCTCTGATAACCAAGGGCCTTCCAAGTGACGAGGGAAGGTATAGTCTTCAGATAAATATTGTTCTGACTACCAGTACCATCAACAAAGACGAAGAGACCTGTAGCCTTGTTCTGGAGTGCATAGACGGGCTGTGCCTTGTCTTCGCCATAAGGCAGGACGTCCATACCCTCAGCAGTGTTGAATTCAGTGCGGAAGCTTCTGTAAGCCTGTGCAGCAGCAGTGATGTCCTCTGCAGTAGCATCCTTCAGGAGCACCTTGTTGGCAGCTGTGTAAGCATCCTGGAGAGCCTGAGCACTTGCGCTCAACTGACCCTTGACAGTTACAGGATAGATCTGGAACTCGGAAGCGTGGAAGTATGACCAACCACCTGCTACGCTATATTGGTCTGCGCTGGTGATTACCTCGAATGGATTATATTCGATACCACCACCATCAGAACCATATCTGTTAGTCATAGTGAAGCGCAGATAACTATATGTGCCACCCAAGTCAATGGGCTGGCTGGTAGCAGGAGTATTGTAATCAACGAAAGGAAGTTCGATGTAACCTACGTTGCTCCAAGTCTCTGCATCGGTGCTACCCTGAACGAACATACGAGTAACGTGACCGTTAGTAGCGCCCGAACGACGTGCCATATAAACCTGGATAAGACCAGAGGTGGGCTCATTGAGAGCAACCTGGATATAGCCAGGAGCAAGGACTTCCTTATGGTAGTCACTGTGCCAGTATGTGTTTGTATTACCATCAACAAGGTTTTCGATGTGCAGACCTTCACTCTTGTCACTTGCGTTGCTCGAAAGCTGAGATGCGTCGGTAATCAGCTTCTCGCCTCTCGTGTAAGTCTGGCTCATGTCGAGAGCCATCGTCATATTCTCCTTGACATCAGAGAGGAGTGAAGTATAATCTACAGCAATAGGCTCGCTCTCAACAAAGCGGAACATGCTGAAGTCCTTGTCGTCAATTTCATCGTCTGCCATGAAGAACAGGCGGTCAGACTCGCGAGAATCTTCACCACTGATTGCTTCGAGGTGAGTAACGTTCTTGGTGGTTTCTACACCTTCTTCTACAACTGTCTCTTCTTCTGTAACTTCCTTAGCGGTAGTAACGAATGTGCCACAGATAGTAGCCTGATCTTCGCGGAGGCTTGTCTTGTCAACGCCTTCTTTGCTGAATCCGTATGCGTCATACATTTCCTCTGTCGGAACCATGATGCGATACCACTTATCGGTCGTAATACCGTTGGCCTTCTCCATGACGCTCATCTGCATAGCCTTAAGCATTACGCTATACTTATGTACTTGGGCGGCATCATATTTGCCAGCTTTGTCATAAGCATCGGCTTTTGAATACAGATTGTTGAAAGAGTCGGCAATGCCGTCGTCCATCCACTGGCCAGGTTCGCTACCCTGAACAACACCGGCAGTTGCTTTTGCGTATGTTGCCAAAGCAGCACGCAGTTCAGCCGGGTCAACCAGTCCGCTGTTGAGGAATGTGTTGTATGCATCGAGCAATGCCTGATAAATTTCAGGAGTGATGTCTTCGTCAGCAGTGGCAATGTTGGCATTGTAGGTTTCATCGAGAGTCTCGGCAACTTCGCCAAGTTGCGCGAACTGAGAGTTAGGATTGTCACGTACAGTGAAGATCTGAAGCTCTGCAGCATGCCAGAATGTACGATAAGAAGGATCGCAATCGACGCCAATGACACGTACATAAGGATAAGCAGTCTCTACAAAGAAAGGAACTGTGCTCTCTGCACCGGCTGCGAAGTTAGGAATATCAATAGTTGTAATATCAACCCAGTCTTCGTCTGCATTCTCCAGGTTGTCACTACCCTTGAGCAGGAACTGCTTTGGACGGTCGTTGCCAGCACCGGCTCTCTCTCGGAGATAGAACTCACAATCGCCAACCATGTCCTCCATGCCTGTGAGCTCGATGTAGTGCTTGCCTTCGGGACTATTCTGCCATGCGCTATGCCAATAGGTAGATGCATCGCCATCAATGAGGACACCGAGGTCGCCACCATCATCTTTATTACCAGCCTGATCATTATGGCTGTAGGGAGAAGACATTTGGCTGGCAGAGGTAATCAGCTTTGTTCTGATGACGTCTTTAGCAAGTGTCAGGGTCTCGAGAACCTGAGCGCGGAGCTCATTGTTCTTGGCTACCAAGACATCGTGGTTCAGAATCATCTCGAAGTCGGCAATAAGCTGTTCTGCTTCTTCCTCAGGAACATATTCGAGGAACCATTCGCTGGCGTTAAAGTCAGATCTGGTGTTATCATAGTCCCAAGTTCTTCTCCAGAAGGCCATATTCTGTTCCTGACCTGTGTCTGTACCATAGTTGCCCCAAGGAGAGGAAGTGTCATTTACAGAGCCGTGACCATTCTGATGGAAATACTTATCACCAGCTCTTTGATCTTGAGCGAATCGTATGCAGATGATGTCCTTGTCTTCGCCGATGCCATCCGGTTCTACGTACTGAGGTTCGCCGTAAGCATAGTCGAATATCACATAACCTGCCTGGGTTTCGTCGGCAGTAGTCACGAGGCCGCCTTCCGTTCTGGAAGCGATGCTAATGTATGTATTCATACCTGCATTCTGCATCAGGATGCTGTCGCCATCCTCGCTCTGAGTGAGTTTCCACAGGAAGTGGGCTTTACTTCTATCCAGTGTGCTGTAAACAATTCTGTTCACGTGATTCTTATCGTATGAAGCAGCAATAGCTTTATCAACGAATCCACTTGGGTCGTAAGTTGACTTATAGCGGTTGTGGGCGATAATGCGATAGTAGCCGTTACCCTCAGTATCAAAGAGAGTATATGGCACCTCACTGTCGAGAATCTTCTGATACAAGGAATCTGCAAGAGTGCCCATCTCTTGAGCCTCTTCATATGTGATAACATCGGGATCTGAAGATGGATCATAATCTGGGTCGCCATATTGCTCTACATATCCATTGACATCTTGAATCAGCATATAGAACTCCTGCCATGCGTCAAAGTCGGAATGTTGGCCTGGGCCAGTACCCATATTCATGGTCTCACCGTCGCCGCTGTCCCAAACTTGATCGTTATATTTTTCGAAGATTGAATTAAGCACAGCCAAAATCTTATCTACATCGGCAGGCTCTTCCAACTCCCATATGTATTGGGGATCATATTCGTAGGTTGCGATATCGCCGATTGTTGTCCAGAAGGAACTGCCCACATGGTTCCAACTCGAGGCTGCATATGAACAGTTGCAGGCACGGATTGCATATTTGCCTTCATCGTTCAGGAAGAAGACTTGAGTCTCCCACGTTGCATCACCACGTGTGCTGGTGTGCAGATGGGTGTCGGTTATGCTGTCATTAGCATAACTTCCACTCTCAGGATTGCTGAAGTAGGAGCCATCCTTAATAACTTGGAAGCCATAGGTCTTGAAAGAACCTCCCGACTTCTTTTTTAAGTTAAAGATCGAAGCCGCAGACTTGTCGTCTGTCAGGTAACCGCCCTGATCCAAGTAATACTTGGTACCTTCCACATCTGTTGTAATGTAGTAGTTACCATTGTCTTGAATAGCAGCCAACGCCGCCTCGTACTCAGCGTCGGTCTGTGCGAAAACATTCGCTGTGATGAGTTGGACTATCAACGTCATCAACAATAAGTAAAGTTTTCTCATTGTTAGTTTAAATTTAAAGGTTAAGTTGATAAGTTAGTTTATGTATACGTTAATTCAATATATTTCGCCATACAAATTTATCTTTTTTACCTTTATATATTATATAATACGTAACGATATTTTCCATTTGTTAACATTTTTTAATATCCATAGTCAACAAAGTGGCAGAATATGGCATGATGTGCAAAGGGTATAAAGTCTGTTGCAAACGCCCTATAGGGGAAAGGCAAACGCCCTATAGAGGAAGAGCAATTCCCCTATAGGGGAGTAGGAAACGCCCTATAGGGGAATTGTAAACCTGGCGTGCTGCGCCAGCCAACATGGCTCGTTATGTTATGTTACTTGACCAGCACTTTTCGTCCGCCCTTAACGACGATGCCTTTGAAGTGCCCGTCAACACGTTGGCCTGCAAGATTGTAGATGACGTTAGTGTCCTTAAGGGCATTAGAGTCCTTAAGGTCTTTAATGCCATCGACGAGAGACTCAAAGAGGCGGAATGTCGAACCATTATCGGTGAGGCTTCTGTTGTCTGTCCAGAACCCAAGCTGTCCGCCTTCGCCGCCAATATGGTTGAGGCAAGTATTAGTGGTTCCAGGCAAGCGTAAGACGAAGCCGTCCAGGTTGGGAAGCAAATCCCAAGCATATTCGCCTGCTCGCATAGCAGGATAGTCGCCTGCAGGAGCGAGTGATTCGTCGAAGCCTGTGGTACGATTATAAAGCACGACATGATATGGATTACCGCCAAAGGCCCATAGGTATTTATCCGAGAAGAGGATGTCTTCGTCGGTCTCCACTGTCGGATAATACGGCTCGTAGTCCTGCTTGAAGACGAAGTAGTCGCTGCGAATGGTCATATCGTACCAATGAATATCCGTATCGGGGGAGGAGAAGAAGAACGGTCCGTACCACTCTACGTCGTAATCTATCGTCGTTTCACCCTCGATTTGATAAGGCATATCGGTGGGTTCCACGAGTTTGACAAAGGAATTACCCCACTCTGCAGACGGTGCAGGAGGCTCGGCTCCCTTTGGCACCTGACGTATCTCGGAGCCGATGACTTCGCCGTTCCACAGGTAGCGATTCGTCACGGCATAGAGCGAAGCAGAAGCCAGCTGCAGAGCCTCGGTCGGGTCAAAGTCGGCAACTTCCACTATCTTGAACCGGTTGCCCTGGTCGGGAGTACTATAACCATTGATGACGAGTTTTGAGGAGTTATGATTGAAGTAGAGCTTCTGACCGGCATCGGTGTAGCAGGTCATCATGTAGGGATATTTTCCGTAGGGATGCATCGTGTCGAAGTCGATTGGCGTGCCAAGCATGTTCACCCAACTACCATTATTTGCATAATGAAGGAACTTCTTGGTGACGGGACTGTAGATGTAGTTCTGGCCCTCGATGCCGATGATGGCGAACCGAGCTTCCTCGTCCTCATAATCATAGTAGCGTTCCTGCTCAGCCGTCAGTCCATTGTGGTCGGCAGTCAGCACAAGTCCGCCTCGCTCGCAAGTGATGGTGTAGAGCTTCGTATTGTCGAACTCGACATATTCTATAGGCTCTGGTATGTCTGGGCGACGGCCAGAGACAATGTCGGCATAGATCTGTTGTGTACGCGTCTCAAGCCAGCTGGCCGCTTGCTGTGCTTGTGTAGCATAGTCGGTGTAATCGCCCCACTTCGAGCTGTTGGCGTCGAAGGAGTTCTTGGCAAAGTCATAGTAGTCCTGACAATACTCCAGAAGTTCCTGCAGGTCGTTGTTCATGAACTCTTCCCAAAGCTGACGATAGACGCTGTCGAGGGGTTCGTACTTGAAGCGAAGGTCGCGGATGAATGAAACGGCTGCAAACGAGGGAGAGTCTATCCAGTAGTTGCTGGTCGATTCGTTCCTGAAATAGGTTCTGTTCTTCTCATAACCGAAGCACCAGTCGAGGTCCCAGACAGGACCGAAGATGTACTTGCTGGTTTCGTCGGTGAAGTCCTCGCGATAGCAGAAGGTGCTCTTGGGATGATAGAACTCGTAGTTGAGCGTCAGCTCGTTCACCATCATGAAGCGTGCGAGTTGCTCTATGTCAACATACGACGAGATGTCCTTCCCGCGATAGAGAGCGCTCATGAAGCTATTGAAGTGAGTCTGAATCATATCCAACGTCAACTGTGTCGTACCCTCGGCAAACTCGGGTTCCTTGATGTTGATGGGCAGGTCGTAAGGTGTGGAGCGGAACTTCTGTCCGTCTGGCTCGTCGTAATAGGAATCAAACTCGAGCAGGGCTGCTACGGACTCGTCGAAGACATCGACACTATTGTTTGCCATTCCCACCTTTTCGGTGAAGTTGTAGCTGCCTCGATACTCGCCATTCAGGTAGAGATCGACTGGCACGATATGATTTGCTGCACTGGCCTCCATGAGGTTGGCAGCCTTCATGCCGATGGCATTCGACATGAGCGAACCTGTCTGGTAGTTTGAGAGCAGCACCCAATTCTTGCCTTTCGTCATACCGAGAGGCTTCATCTTCTCGGCAAACTTCAGTCGATAAGGCTTCTTAGGCCAGCCCCAGCTGCTGTTGCCTCTGCCTTTGATTTGTACAGGCGTCTCGTCCATCGATGGGAAGATGTCGTGCCCGTCGATGGTGATAGTGGCATCCTTGAAATAAAGTTTGCTCGTGATGGGCTGTCCGTCGGCTGTGTTAATGTAGATGGTAGGCACTTCTGCCCTATCCGTCAGCCAATCGACATGAACGCGGACACAGCGTCCGTAAGGGTGCATGAAATACTTGTTGTCAGGTTCTGCCGTGAGTATCTTACAGCCAGGACGGCTCACGAGGTAATAGACATCCTTGTCGAAGCGCAAACGCTCGCCAGTTCCTTCGCTGTCCTGAAGCCTTTCGTTCACATAGACGACAGCACCTTCGTCGGAGGTAACGAATGTTGGCGTCAAGCGTTTACCAATGGCGGCAAGCGTCACGAAGACTGTATCCCCGACTATCTCGCCCGTAACTGTGCCGAACACCTGGTCGTTGTCTCTCTTGTATATCTTGAATGTCTCGAAGGTTGCGAAGTCAGGCTTCTGCTCGCTTACCGAATCGACTTCGGAGAGATTGTAGGTATAGTTCCAGCCCATATTGGTTTCGATGATCAACTTGCCATCTTGCTCCGAATGACCTTCGACGAACTTCAGCGGATAGGCCTCGATGCGACCGTCGCTCAGATACACATGCAGAGCCTTCGGAAAGACATAGGGCGAATATTCGTCGGAAGGGTACTGGATTCCCGTCTTCTTCTCAACGCGCACGGGTCGAATGCTTTCGCCGGCGTAACGGTCGAAGCTTCCCACAATAGATATGCTGCTTGCACTGAAAGTAAACTGGCATGCGCGGTCGGAGTAGGTTCTGTCGGTCATGGTCGGCCAATAGAAGCCGTAGGAGCCTTCCCACTGTGTCTCGGTGCCGTTGCGTCTGCCCCCCGCGGGCAAGAAGATGCTTGCGTTGTTCCTAATGCTGGTGACAAGCCGTCCGTTTACGCCGTTCATTGTCGTCCACGTTGATGTCGTGTTCTCGCTGTCGATGAGTTCTCGCATCTGTTCCACACTTGGCATCTGCCACTTGCTGCCCCAGTTGGCCGTTGCAGCATCATCCTCGGGCAACAACACCGTTTGGCCGTCGCCAATGAATGTGCCGTTGCTGTTGTACCAGCAGGCTTCCGTCTGATTGTCAACAAAGGTGTATTTGTTGATTTGCGTCCAATCGGCCTGACCCGCGTTCATCCACTTATAGGTTCCCCAACTGTAATCTCCCCAAGTGCCATTGCTCTTCTTCGGCGTTATCTCGCCCCAGGCAAAGTAGTCGCCATATTCCTCAGGACTGTTGGCGCCAACGTTGCATGTTGCCCACAATGTTCCGCTGGGCAGGTCGAGGTCAACCCAATCATGCTCACCCGGTTCGGAAGTATCGTTTTTCTTATGGAAGACATAGCGCTCGTTGTCGCTGTTGCCACCACTGCCTTTATAGGTACCCAGCATGTTTGTGCCGGAGCGGAGGTTCCAGTAATAATCCTTATCCACAGTACTCTGCACAGAATAAGCGCCGTCGCTGCCCGCGATGATGTTCCAGTACTCGGAGCCATCGCCAAGGGACTCGCTGGCAATCGTCATGTACTTGTAGTACGCATCATCGCGGCCATAGGTAAAAACAAGCAGGTGGTTCGTAGCCTGATTGCGGATAGTGTAGCCCGACTCAGTATTCGTAATCACCCAATAGCCGTCGTCCGACAACTCCTGCTCGGCGGTGACGTAATAGATGTAAGGATTGACAGAATGGTACGAGCCCAAGCCGAGAAAACCAGCCAGCTTGGTGCAGGATATGCTATAGACACCATCCTCGATGGGACCATCAGCATGAACCTTCAAGGGAAGACATGCGAGAAAGCATATAGAAAGACAAATAACGAAGCGATGTTTCATGTTAGTTGTTAGTTTATCGCAGCAAATATACGATTTTTTGCAATACATAATATAAAATATAAGAGAAAAAAGAGTTTCTGTTCACAATTAAGGCATTTTGCCCCCGACAAACCTCGGATGGTTCATTTCGGTTTCAGAAGATCCAGAAACCCATTTATTTCCATTTTACATTTTATGCATAAGAATTTTGCAAAACACTATACAGCTATACATTACCATATGTAAAGCATTATATATCAATGCGTAACATGGATGTATAGAGGTTTCAGAATACTATACGTCTATACATCTTTTTACATAAAAAAGCACATATTCGCTTGCAAAACATCGCTAATAAATTGATTTCCAGCCTGTTTCGCATTAACACAAAAAGATGAAACAAATTGTTTCTGCTGTGGAAACAGTTTGTTTCACAGGTGAAACAGTTTGTTTCTCATGTGAAACTATGTTGAAACAAGTTAT